>OICE01000652.1_pt1 | contig 9681 bp, 10 predicted proteins | sample 1581171 | NCBI WGS metagenome assembly OICE01 (sample SAMEA3882545, study PRJEB24775) | human gut metagenome | biome: human-associated habitat; feature: intestine environment; material: feces | place: Netherlands | collected 2009/2010 | reverse complement strand
AAATATAACAGTTATTAAATTTCCTAAAATATGTGAAATATCAACTGTAATTTTTGAACTTTACCAGCAATTTTATTATACCTTTCTCTACATAAATTGAAAAGACTTTTATTTATACGCCTTACCATATGCCTTTCCCTTGGACTCTTTTATTATTACGTTCATAAAAGACTTGCTCTTCATCTTTAAACTGGCATGGTCATTTTTATCAAAATTGGATGTTTTTATAATGCCATTTCTGTTTTATGATAAACCGCAAATAAAGAGAAAGAAAAGAGGACTTTATGATGAAAAACGAAAGAATCTACAAACTTGTACTGACTGCTCTTATGGCAGCACTTTCCTATGTGGTATTCACATTCTTACAGATTAAAATTGCACTTCCTGGCGGAGATGCCACATCTCTCCACCTTGGGAACGCGGTATGTGTATTAGGTGCATTATTATTAGGCGGTGTTTATGGTGGAATTGGCGGTGCCATCGGTATGACAATCGGCGACCTTTTAGACCCGATTTACATTGTATACGCACCAAAGACTTTTATCTTAAAATTCTGCATCGGTCTGATTACCGGTCTGGTTGCACACAAAATCGGTAAAATTTCCACTTCCAAAGATAGCAAGCACGTTTTCAAATGGGTTGTTATCGCAAGTATCTGCGGACTGTTATTCAACGTTGTTTTTGACCCACTGTTCGGCTACTTCTACAAACTGGTTATCTTAGGAAAACCGGCAGCAGAAGTTACACTTTCTATTAACATTGCAGCAACCAGCATTAATGCAGTATTATCCGTTATCGTAGCAACTGCTGTATACATGGCACTGCGTCCGGTACTGGCAAAATCTAATATGCTGCCACGTCTTGGAAAGGAAAGCGCATGCGCATGAAATTAAATACTTTACCACCAAAACTTCTGATTATCAATGATATATCCGGTGTGGGACGCTGCTCCATGAGCGTGTCTCTCCCGGTGGTAAGTGCATGTAAGGTACAGGGAATCCCTGTGCCTACTTCTGTTTTCAGCAATCATACCGGTTTCCCTACCCACTTGAAAATTGATTTAACCGGACAGCTTAAGGATTATTTTGCTGCACTGAATACTCTTTCCATGAACTGGGACGGTATCTACTGCGGCTACCTTGGTGCCAAGGAACAGCTCCATGCCATTTCCCATTACTATGATTCTCTCACCGAAAAACCTCTTTTTATTATAGACCCGGTAATGGGTGACCACGGCAGAGCCTATCAGCATATTACACCGGAATTCTGCAATCACATGAAAGACTTTGTATCCCGGGGTGATATTATCACACCAAATCTGACGGAAGCCTGCCTTTTAACAGATACGCCTTATCCGAAGCATGACTGCACCGATTCGGAGCTTTCTGCCATTTCCAAAAAGCTTCATGCACTGGGTGTGAAAAAATGTATTATTACCGGCTGTCCAAAAGGCGACACTTTCCTTAACTATATTTCCGATAGCAGTGGAAATGTGGATACTGTTTCCACGAAAAAAGCCGGTCCGGGGTATCCCGGAACCGGCGACATCTTCGTCAGTATTGTATCTGCACTTACCTTACGGGGCTTCTCCTTACAAGAATGTACCACACAGGCAGCTCATTTTATTGCTTCCTGTATTTCCTATTCGCAGTCGCTTTCGGATGATACTTTGCAGGGTGTTATTTTTGAACCGCTTCTTTCTGACTTAGTGACACTTTAATCTCAAGAAAGAGAGTCTAAGTAACTGCCTATCAGATTTGCCATCTGGACATATTCTGCGGATGTTCCACCTGCTGTATAGTTGGCACAACTGTCCACATACTGGTCAGCCGCAGCATTTGCTCCGATGTAAATGCTTTTATCAGCAACTTTTCCGGCAACGGAATTTTCTCCCTGGAACAGGTCTTTTAATTCCTTCTTATCTGCATTTTTCAGAGTTACCTCATCTATTACAAGTTTTCCATTACTGTCTACGGTAATGCCGACCTTCTGTAACGCTTCACTCTGACCGGAAATAATGCTTTTTAATTCCTTGCTGTAATTTGCAGATTTGTCTGTATCAAGGTCTGATAGGCTTTCTAAGAGACTGTTATAATCTCCGGTAAAACGCTCTATCAGTGAAATCAAATCGGAATAATCTCCGCTTTCTTCTGCCTTGGCAAAAATGGAATCCTCTCCTGTTTCACTTAATACTGCTGCACTTGCTTTGAGTGAGGATGCAGACTTCTTGACACTGTCATATTCTTCACTCTTTTTCCCGGTTATTTTGCTGCTCTTCTCTGTCTCACTGCTCTTTTTTAACAAGTCCACCACTTTTGTATCATTGTCTGTGTCCGTATTCAGCGAACTCATCAAAAGGCTGTTATTTCCTGTTACACGAATCATATTTCTCCTCCTAATTTTAAGACAAAATTGCCTCCATCCATCTTATACCTGATATATCGTTCTTTTTTCCGAAAAACTTAACCTTTAAGCTAATCTTTTCTTGCCGCTTTTAACATGGCAATCTCTCTGGCATATCCTTCTAAATCATTCGGTGTTTCAAGGTAAAATGGCAGTTTTTTCAATGCCGGATGGTTGATTATCCGCACAATGGCATCCATGGTCAGATTGCCTGCACCCAGACATTCATGACGGTCTTTATGGCTGCCCAGTACATTTTTCGAATCATTCAAATGAATGGCACACAGCTTATCCAGTCCGATAATGCGGTCAAATTCTTCTAATACTTCCTCTAAATGTCCGCTGATATCATAGCCGCCATCAAAAACATGGCAGGTATCCAGACAGACTCCCATTTTCTCCGGATATTTTACCCTGCTTAAAATCTCCTGCAGTTCTTCAAAGTTTCTTCCTACTTCTGTTCCTTTTCCAGCCATGGTCTCAAGCAGCACTGTTGTTTTCTGCTCCTGCCACATGATTTCATTTAAGACTCCTGCAATCTTTTCAATTCCAACTTCCGCTCCCTGCTGCACATGGCTGCCAGGATGAAAATTATATTTGCAGTCCGGTATCTCCTCTAAACGCCGCAAATCATCCGCCATGATTTCTCTGGCAAACTCCTGTACCCGCTCATCTTTGCCGCAGGCATTTATTGTATAGGGTGCATGGGCAAGAATCTGCCCGATGCCATGCTCCGCAGCATACTGCTGATATGCAGCTATATCTTTCACATCTAAATCCTTTGCTTTGCCGCCTCTTGGATTTCTGGTAAAAAACTGAAATGTATTGGCTCCGATTTCCTCTGCCTGCTTTGCCATAGCGAGGAAGCCTTTTGATGATGATAAATGACAACCGATTCGAAACATATTTTTCTCCTTTTTCCTTTTCCTAATAATAACTATTCTATCTTTTTCATCCGTGTCAGCCCGTCCATTGAAGTCAGATGCGATACAACGTCTGCAAGTGCCACTAAGAATTTTGTTCTACTTATTGACTTTTCCGGCAACCGGTGCATATTCGCATCCATGCTCAGATGCACCTCGCTGGCACTTCCCTGTGCCAGCGTTGCCAGATTTTCTCCAAAATTCCAAGTGCCACTAACAGACTTTTGTTATGCATCTTCCTTTAACAGACCGGCTGACACGGGTTCCAAAAATTATAATCCTTATAATGACTCTAAAAATTCTAATTATCTTGTGGTTCGGTGATTGGGAAATGGGGAAATGGATTTCTAAATATTGGAATAGAAAGAGAATTTTGTTTTTCTCTTTGAAATGCCAGTAGTTCTTAGACACAGGTTTTTCTTGATGGGGAAACTGTCTTTCCGTTGCTTTGACCAAAAGCACTGCATCGTCCGTCGGAGACGGATGCCAGATGATGCTTGGAAGGGGCACTAAGAATTTCGGCATGATTATATATATATTGTCCGGCAACCGGTGCATATTCGCATCCATGCTCAAATGCACCTCGCTGGCACGTCCCTGTGCCAGCGTTACCTATTACCAGACGAAATTCCAAGTGCCCCTAGCAAGCATCATAAGGTATCCGCGTTCCGGCGAACAATACAGTGTTTTTTGTCAAACATTGGAAAGACTGTTCTTATCGTCAAAAGAAAAACTTGTGTCTTAGAACTACGGCATTTTAAAGTAAATCAAATTCTCTTTCTATTCCAATGATTTATCGATGTCTTTTCCCCTCTCCCAATCACCGGACACTTGTTATTTCATTATAACCGTTATAAAATGAAAAAGTAACCCCAAACCAGCAATCCGCCCCGGCAACTCAACAGGGTACACACAGAAAAGGAACTTTATGAAAATTGGAATTTTATCAGATACACATGGTGTATTAAAGGATACATTTTTAGACGAGCTGCAAAGCTGTGATTATCTTCTGCACGCAGGAGATATTGGAAGTCTCAAATGTTATGAGACTTTAAAAGATCTGCATGTTCCGCTTTATATCATCAAGGGGAACTGTGACAAAGGCGAATGGACGAAATATCTGCCGGAGACTCTGGCAGCACCCATTGGTGGGAAGATTTTCTATCTCATCCATAAGAAAAGCGATTTGCCTTATCCACAACCGGAAGCAGATTTTATTATTACCGGGCATACCCACCATTATGAAGTAAGTAAAAGAGGAACCACTACTTTCATCAATCCGGGCAGTGCCGGTCGAAGCCGCAGTGGTTCCTCCTGTACTATCGCTATTCTAACTTTGGATGGGGACGATGTTTCTATTTCACCCATTTATACCGAATAGCAATTTATATCGTGTGATAATTTTTATTGCATATCAATTGATATTACATCATGATTCTATGTCATTTGACTCTTCCGGTTACTTTCCAGCACCGGTTGAAAATATTGCTGAAACAGCAGCCTGATATTCTATCAGGCTGTTTGCTTTCTTTATCTTCTTCAACGGTTTTTCAATTCCGGTAAACTGTGTGCCAAGATAAAACCACAATTCTTTCATTTTAAAGAGGACATTTTTCTCCCCAGACATTTCTTCCTGATAGCCGGCAACCAGCTTATTGTGAAATGCATAAAGCCGCTTTAATTCAACAGCCCTATCTATTATGCCGCTGGAGCGAATTTTCTCTATGAGTGCCGGGTCTCTTATAACACCACGTCCTAACATAATGGCATCTATCGTTGGAAAACGTTCTGTAAACCGCTCATAATCTTCCACTGTAAAAATATCTCCATTGTAAACCAGCGGATTACTGCTGTACTCCAGCGCATACTCTACCATCGTCCAATCCGGCTTATTTTTATAATAATCTTCTCTGACACGGGGATGTAAAATCAGCTCCTTTATCGGGAAACGATTGTATATTTTTAAAATGCCTTCAAATTCATCCGGATATTCCATGCCAAGTCTTGTCTTAATGGAAATCTCTGCATCCGTCTTTTCAAACATTTCATCCAGGAAATGAAGCAAGGCTCTTTCATCATCTAAAAGTCCGGCACCTCTTCCCTTCGATACTACCGTTCCGGAAGGGCATCCGGCGTTGATATTAATTTCCTGATAGCCAAATGCTTTCAGCTCTTCTGCAATTGCTGCCACATCTTCTCCGCTCTTTGACAGCACCTGTGGCACGGTATACATGCCGGCATTATGCTCTGGGATTAAATCATTTCTTTCTCTGGCATTGAAGCTTCGCTTCGTATGTGGAGCTAAAAATGGTGTAAAATATTTGTCGGCATCTTCATAGCATGCATGGTAAGCCTGCCGGTATACATATCCTGTAATTCCCTCTAAGGGAGCTAAATATAGTTTCATTGGTACATCCTGTTTTTTATTTTATTTTTCAATTCTGTTTTCAAATTCTGCTTTTTATCTTACCCTTCGATTTCAAGCATGCTTGTACAATGTGGACAGCGTGTTGCTTCCAGTGGAATTTTACTCTTGCAGAATGGACAGGTCTTCTCTGTCGGTGCAGCAGGCTCTTCTTTTCCATGGAACAGGCGGTTCATCACTTTTACAATCAGAAATACCACAAATGCCATGATGATAAAGTTCAGCACTCCGGATAAGAACATTCCAAAGTTCACGGTTGCAGTTCCGGACGCCTATGCCTGTGCTAATGTATCATAATGCTTTCCATCCAGTGCAATAAACCAGTTACTGAAATCCAGTCTTCCAACTACAAGACTAAGAATCGGCATAATTACATTGTCTACCAGCGAGCTTACCAGTTAATTAAAAGCACCACCGATAATCACACCGACTGCAAGGTCTAACATATTTCCTCTTACTGCAAACTTCTTAAACTCTTTCCACATCTTCATTCTCCTTTGTTCCTGGCACACTATTTAGCAGTTCTTCCTTCTGCCTTCTGACATTCCATAATTTACAAAATGTGCCAATACAGCTACATCATCATCCCCAAAAGCTGCCTTTATATCACCATTGTTAGTAATATAATAATTATAATCAAAAACCGCACTATAGTCTACTCCATTATATACAGTTACAGCTCCCTGCAATGTCTTACATCCGGTTCCTGCTCTACCCTCTTTCTTACCACTTGCAATATAATGCATATAGTAAGATTTCAAGTCATTTCATCTTCCTGCGTTACATTTGGCATATGGAATGTTCCCAGCATCTGGCAGTCACTCTTAATATCCACAGTACCTGTTCCATTACTGTTTAATGTTGTGGTTCCCTCCGGAAGTATTAACTATGCGTTATTTTGTCCACCATCAATCGTAATGGATTTTATCTTCGGCCAGCTTGTTCTTGCTACTACATGCTGTCCTTTTAAATTCACAGAATATTTTGCAGTTGAATCTGTCATTGCATTAAATGCTTCATCCATTGTGGCATAGGACTGTACTTTGGTTCCATTCTTATAAAGTATTGCACTTGCATCAGCTGCAGATACCTATTTTACATTTCCAAACATCAGAAATGTAAAACATACTGTCAGAAACATGCACAACCGTAATGTTGTTTTTCTGATTGTGTCTTTCATCTTCATTCTCCTCTCGTTTTTCTTTAATAATATTCTGCTGTTTTATCCTTCACAGCATCCCTGTTTTCCAGTGCCTTCTCTACCGTCCGGTAATAAACAATATTTTTACGGCCGGTATTATTTCTGTCTGTTCCCAAATAAGTATCTTCTGCTACAAGACTCGCTCTTGAGGCATCAAAGGAATAGGATTCCAATGCGGTGTCTCCACTTCCCATGATATCTCCCAACAGAAGCTGCTGCTCCGGAATATAAGATAAATAATATCCAAACTCCATATAGCCAGATATCAACGCTCCATTGCTGCTATTTTCATTAATGGCATTGTCCACCGGCTGGACGGTCTCTGTCGTTTTGTCATAGTAATAAATCTTCACTTCATACAGATATTCATTGGTACAGCCTGCTCCATCTGTAGAATATGTTATGCTATTGCTTTCTGCCGTAAATACATCCGGCTGTTCAATAAGAAGTGGAATATCATAGTTTGTAACATCTATCACCGCATAGCCATTATCAACAGAATTCTGACTCTCTGCAAATGCAAGATAAGCATCCTGCCAGATTTTGTCCTCATCAGCTTCTGTCTCAGTTTCCGTCTCAGTCTCGGTTTCTACCTCTACAACTGGTTCTTCTTTTCTTTCTTCTATGATATCTGCAACCACCGGTTTCTCCGGCTGTCTGCCGGCAAGACTTACCACTGCTGTTGTTACACCGGCTGTAACCACAATTCCTGCAATCACTCCGGCAATAATTTTTCCAACTGCAACGGATGAAGTCTTAGCTGCTGCCGATGCTGCAGTACCTATTCCTGCACCACTTCCAACACCGGTTCCACTTCCTGCGCCTGCGCCATTTCCAACTCCAGCTCCGTGAAAGGTAGTTATGCCTGCTGCCTGCAGAATATTCTGCAATGGGATCTGAAATACACCAGCTGAATAGGTATCCCGAAGCAGGAAGTATAAGAAGAATGGGAATGGTGTAATGCCATAAAGTTTGGTTCCTTTTCTTTCTAATTCCAATACCTTTTCTTCGATATTCTTACGTCCGTATTTTAACCGGCTCTTTACGGTATTTTCCGAAACACCGGTTACTTCTGCAATGTTCTTTACCGACATCTGCTCAATATAGAACATCATCACGCACATTCTCTGCTCGTCTGATAAACCGGCTATCATTTCCTGCACCAGACGGCTGGTTTCTTCTCTGTCCATTGCCAACTCCGGTCTGTTTTCCACCCGTTCGTCAACAAGAAGTTCTTCCATGCTGACTTCTTCGGAATCCTCTGTCTGCATCTGTGAAAACAGCACTGCCTTCTTTTTCCGCAATTCATCCAATGCCTTACTTGCTACAATTCTCGAAAACCATCCCGGAAATTTATCCGGTTCCTGAAGCTGGTCCAGATTCTGAAATGCCTTGATATATGCATCCTGCAATACATCTGCAGCCTCTTCCTCCTGTTTCATATATTTTAAAGCTACATAATAGCTCTTCTGGTATGTCTGCTGATACAGGAAATTATATCCTTCTTCCCGACCTTCCAATGCAAGACCTACCGCATCTTTCCATGTCATATAAATTACTCCTCTTTCGTTCATTTTCGTCTTAATCCTTTCATTATATTGTAGAACAGCCTTCTTACCTTTTGCAATGTAAACTTCTGATTTTTGATATCCTCTTTTGCCATCGTTATAAAAGTTTCCATCTCATGCATTGCTCTTCCTCCTTTCACTTATCAGACGGAATAAAAATACATGAGGTTTTAAAAATTCCAAAAAAATTTTATTTTTTTCAAATTTGTTGACCAAATGGCTGAAAATTGAATTTTGTCATTGAAATAAGACTATAAGAGTGCTAAACTTTTGAATTGCGTGTTTAGTGGGGGAAGGTGAAGTTTTCGCTGTATTCTGGAATATCTGCGCAGTCTGGCGGATAAAGGTGCATGATGAAAGCTGCTAAGAACACTTGGAATTTCCTTAAGCAACTGGCAACACTGGCACACGGATGTGCCAGTGAGACGCATTTGAGCATGGATGTGAATATGCGTCGTTTGCCAAAAGAATCTATAATTTATATGGAAATTCTTAGTGTTCCTTGCAGCCTTTTATGTTGTATCTGTATCTGGCAGACTGGTCCTCTTTCTTCCGTCTTTGTAAGATGGCACCTAAGAGTGACATCATCGTTCTGGTTGCAACCTTTTTCTTAACGGTATTTTTCGACCTTGTGGTTGCCATCGAAATTGGTGTTGTATTAGCAGCTCTGCTCTTTATGAAACGTATGGCAGAAACAGCTGATATCAAAGCATGGAAATACACAGATTCTCCTGACATTACACCGGGTGAAGCGGAAAAACTGCGTGACATCCCGCATTCCATCAGTGTTTTTGAAATCTGCGGTCCGATGTTTTTCGCCGCAGCAGACCAGATTCTTAATATCAACAGTAACCATCATACGAAGGTTGTTGTCATCCGTATGCGTAGCGTTCCTGCCATTGATGCCAGCGCAATGCGTTCTCTCCATGAGCTTGCCAACCGTGCAAAACGCAAAAATATCACGCTGGTATTCTCCCATGTCAATGAGCAGCCAATGCGCGTGATGGAAAAAGATGGTTTTATTGGATTAGTTGGAAAAGAAAATTTCCATCACAATATTGTGGATGCACTGGATTATGCAGAAGCACTGGTAAAATAAAATTAAGAACAAAGAATGTGCCTTGCACATTCTCGCGCCTGCGGCGGTCGCTTGCGACATCT
>OICE01000644.1_pt1 | contig 9765 bp, 8 predicted proteins | sample 1581171 | NCBI WGS metagenome assembly OICE01 (sample SAMEA3882545, study PRJEB24775) | human gut metagenome | biome: human-associated habitat; feature: intestine environment; material: feces | place: Netherlands | collected 2009/2010 | reverse complement strand
AAACAGGACTTTGCTACGAAACGGACGACCACCGGTTACGGGATCGTTTTTGGGGACGTGTTATTTTCCCTGTACATACGCTTTCCGGCAAAGTGGTGGCTTTTGGCGGACGTGTACTTGCCAGTGCAACGAAAGGGGTTAAAGTCAAATACGTCAATTCGCCCGAATCCGAAATCTTCAGTAAACGAAAAGAACTATATGGCATTTATCAGGCTAAAGCTGCCATTGTAAAAGCCGACTGTGTTTACATGGTAGAAGGATACACCGATGTAATTGCCATGCACCAGTGCGGGCTGGAGAATGTGGTGGCCAACTCGGGTACAGCATTGAGCGAACAACAAATCCGGTTGCTACACCGCTTCACCTCCAATATCACCTTATTATATGATGGTGACGAAGCCGGTATAAAAGCAAGTATCCGAGGCATCGATATGTTACTTGCAGAAGGCATGAATATCAAAGTGCTGCTTCTGCCTGACGGAGATGATCCCGATAGTTTTTCCAGAAAACACAATGCCACGGAATTCAGAAAATACATTGATGATCACGAAGAGAACTTTATCCGTTTCAAGACCAACCTTTTACTAAAAGACGCACAAAGGGACCCCATCAAACGGGCCGGATTGATATCGGACATGGCACGAAGTATCGGACTGATTCCGGATAAAGTAATTCGATATACCTGCTTGACAGAATGTGCTACCCTCTTGAACGTAAACGAGCAAATTATTTTAGACGAGATCAAAAAGCATCTGCTTCAACGGGATGATAACTATCTGGAACAAATCAAGAAAGAAAAAGACGCATCCGCCACTACCGGCTCTCTGCCTCCAGCGGATACTCCTTTTCCTGCCGGCAGCATACCTCCTGCCGATATGCCCCCCCTAGGCGTGGATGATAATGTTCCCCCTCCGTTTCCTCCTGCAGAAGCAGAAGCGGGGTATCAATCGTATATTCCCCAAGAAGGACGGGAAAAGTACGTTTTTTATGTAAAAGAGCAGTTACTGCTTCAAACTTTAATACGCCACGGAGAGAAAGTCATGTGCTATGTAGAAACGGAAGAAAATACGGAAACTCCTCTTACTGTGATAGAATATATTTCTATGGATTTGAAACAGGATGAATTACAGTTCCATAATCCGTTGCACCGGAAAATACTGGCAGAAGCAGAAGCTCATCTGCATGACCCCAACTTCACGGCAGAGCGTTATTTTCTGGCTCATCCCGATCCTACAATCAGCAAACTGGCGGCAGATATGATAAATGATCGTTACCAACTGAGTAAAAGCAATTCACAAGCGATGGTTAAAGATGAAGAACGCTTACACGAATTGGTACCGCACCAACTTATCGACTTCAAACTTGCCATATTAGAAGAGGATATGAAATATACGCTGCAAGCATTGAACAAACCTGAAGTAGTAGCCAATGCCGATAAATGCCTTGAAGTTATGGCCCACTTTAAAGAATTAAGTGAATTACAAAAAATTATGGCCAAGCGTGCCGGAGACCGGGTAGTATTAAAATAAAGGAGGCATAACTCCTTACCGGTTATGCCGTATCAAATCCATAAATTCCTCACGTGTTTTGGCTTGATTAAACGCACCTGTGAAATCAGAAGTAGTAGTAATGGCATTTTGTTTCTCCACCCCGCGCATCTGCATGCACATGTGCTTGGCTTCGACCACTACCATCACTCCCAGCGGATTCAAGGTTTCCTGAATACATTCTTTTATTTGCAGTGTCATACGTTCCTGTACCTGCAACCGATGAGAAAACACATCCACTACCCGGGCAATCTTACTCAAACCGGTGATATAACCATTGGGAATATAAGCAACATGTGCCTTTCCATAAAACGGAAGCATATGGTGTTCGCACAAAGAGAAGAAATCAATATCTTTCACGATAACCATCTGACTATACTCTTCTTTGAATTTAGCTCCCAACAAAATGGCATGCGGATCTTGTTCATAACCGCGTGTCAATGTCAGCATAGCTTTGGCTACGCGCTCAGGAGTTTTCAGCAATCCTTCTCTTTCTACATCTTCACCCAATAGGGATAAAATACTCTGATAATGGCCTTTCAACTGTTCAATTTTCTCTGCTGACCATTCGGGATGCAATAGTTCTTCCATGTTATTAGTCCAGGGGAATATTAATTTGTTCACGAACAATAGATACTTCTTTAAAAACACCGGTAGCCTTCAGACGGCGCATGGCGGCATCCGCTTCCTCAATACTGCGGAAATCACCTACACGACACAGCCAACGAGGAGGCTGGAAATAGGCATAGACAGGCATATCGGGAAACTCCTCTTTCACCTTGGCAGCCACATTATTAGCTTCATTACGAGCCACCCGCGAATTGTTTCCTGCATAGACCTGAACCCGATACCCTCTGGCTTTCAACATTTTCTGCTCACCTCCCGTAACATTTCCTGTATAGATACTACCAATCAAGCCTGTTATTTTAGGATCTTGACGGATGGTTACAGTACCTTCTCCGGCACGGTTACGCTGCAAGCTTTCTACTATGTTCTGCTGTGCCAAAGCGGAAAGTCCGAGACTCAAAAAGAGTAGGATAAAAATGTATCTCATGTCGTTTTATGAATTTAAGTAAATCATCACAGATTACTCAGATTTCCACAGACGATTTTATGATTCTTTATCTGTGTAAGCTTGAGTAATCTGTGATGAAATTAATTATTTGAATGCATCGATAATGCCTTTGAAGTCAACAACTTTCAAAGCAGCACCACCAATCAAGCCACCGTCTACGTCAGGGTTAGCAAACAATTCTTTAGCATTAGAAGGCTTGCAGCTTCCACCATAAAGGATTGAAGTATTATCAGCAACTTCTTTACCATACTTGTCGGCAATCAAAGAACGGATAAACGCGTGGATTTCCTGAGCCTGTTCAGCAGTAGCAGTCTTACCTGTACCAATAGCCCAAACCGGTTCGTAAGCCAAGATAATCTTACTAAAATCTTCGGCAGACAAAGAGAATACCGATGCCAACTGAGCAGCAACTACTTCATTTTGTTTGTTAGCTTCACGCTCTTCCAATACCTCACCGATGCAGAAGATAGGCTTCAAGTTATTAGCCAAAGCCAATTTAACTTTTTCTTCCAGGATTTCCACAGTTTCGTGATAGTAAGCACGACGTTCCGAGTGACCCAGAATTACATATTCAGCACCTGTAGAAGCTACCATTTCAGCAGAAACCTCACCGGTATATGCACCTGATACTTTATCTGCACAGTTTTCTGCACCTACACCAATTACAGCCTTGTCAACAATAGGAGTAACAGAAGCCAAGTGAATAAACGGAGTACAGATTACCACATCACAATTAGGTTTGTCAGCAGCCAAAGCTTCATTCAATTCTTTTGCCAGAGCAATACCTTCCTGAAGGTTCTTGTTCATTTTCCAGTTTCCTGCAACAATGTTTTTTCTCATTTTGTTTGTTTTATTAAAGGGTTAATGAAATTATTTTGTTCGATTCTCTTTCAATTTCTTTTTCCTATGAAAATGCTCCCAAATGACATCCACCATGCTGAAAAACAACAACGGAAAGACAAACCATGCCAATACCAGCACCACTTTATGACTGAAAGTCTTTTCATTGATTTGTGCCAAAGGCAGTTTTTCCAGCCTGTCGGTCAGCACATATTCATCGGGCAAACTATTTACACTCCACTTGTTTATAACCACTCCGTTCTTCAGCAACATCAGTCCGGGATTAGAGCGTATCATGGTTTTCAGTGTAATGTCATCCATCAGGCAGAAAGGATACTCGGCTCCCGTACGCTCCTGCCAGTCTTCAATATCACTATCGGGTGATGAGGTAAGACAATAGAATTGATATCCATGCTCCACACTATAATCATACAGTTCATTTATCAGGTCAATGGTACTATCATCCGCCTGGCTCAGCTGATGCGCCACCAACAGAAAGGTATAATTATCATCATCCAGTACTTCATCGGTTATATCTTCCCCGTCTTCTTGACGAATAATGGAAAAGTCATGAATAGGCGGTTCGTATCCTTGTTCCTTCACCATCGTTTTGGAATCCACAAAAGTCCATGTGCTATCAGGATAATTTTCTAATGTAAACTCTTTCTCCACTCCATCTTTTTGAAGAATAAAACGGGTCTCATAAACAGTAGGCTTCTCTCCTTCCGGAATTTCCATCCCTTTACGTATATCTGCCCCGATATGATAAGGGCGGAAATCAAAGACAGGCAACTCACGGTAGCAATACAAAGTCATCCCCGAAATATAGAGAAACGTATACATAGCCACCAACCAATCGAAACGCTTGGTCACCAAAGGAGTTATACGGTTTCCCCATTTAAAAACGGACACCGCCGCTATCAACAAAAGTACATTCTTCCCAAAAGTTTCCCAATTAGTCAAAGTCACAGCATCACCGAAACATCCACAATCCGATATCGGATTGGAAAGAGCCAACCATAAGGTGAGCGGAGTCATCACCCCCATGATAAGCACAACAAACAAGGTGGTCATTCTCCTGCGGATACCAAACAAAAGATATACTCCTAAACAAAACTCGACCATTGCCTGCAATACAGACGCCAGAAACGGAAGAAAGGCAGGCACCGAAGCAGCCCAACCGAAAACCTCCAAATAATCCTGAATTTTATATTGGGTACCCAGCGGATCTACCGCTTTGACAAAACCGGAAAATATAAATACTGCCGCCAGCAAAAAACGGCAGGCGTTTGTCCAAATTCCAATGATACTATGTAACTGTTTACTCTCCAAATTCCAACTTGATCAATCCGAATACAGAATAATTAATCATATCCATATAGTTGGCATCAATGCCCTCTGATACCAATGTAGCTCCATCGTGACCTTCAATCTGCTTGGTACGATAGATTTTCATCAAAATCAAATCAGTATACGAACTGACACGCATGCTGCGCCACGCTTCGTCATAATCATGATTTTTGGCCAACATCAGTTCCAAAGCCTGTTTGGCATACCGGTCATACAATTCCAAAGCACGCTCTTCAGTCATGTCATCCGTTTCAGCATATCCCAGTTCCAATTGAACCAAGCCGATTATTCCATAATTTACAATAGCGATAAACTCCGAACGGATACCTTCATCCACCATCGCCACCCCTTTGGTTTCAATGCTACGAATACGGTTTGCCTTGATAAATATCTGATCGGTAACAGATGAAGGGCGCATGATACGCCATGCTGCACCGTAATCGTGCAGTTTTTTCGCAAACAAATCACGGCAAATAGCTATCACATGTTCAAATTGTTGTTTCGTATCTTTCATCACACTCTATGATTAGGCGGCAAAGTTACGCATTTTTCTGCTTAAGCGTAAACAAAAAGGCGGAAAAGAATACTCTTTCCCGCCCTATTTTATATTTCTTAATTAACTAAAGCTTAAGAACATCTTAACACTTGTCCCGGACGAAGAATAGTTCTGCGGGTAATGTGGTTCAACTTGCATAAAGCATCAATAGATGTACCTGTTTTCTGTGCAATGCGGCTCAATGTATCCCCACTTCTTACCTTATGGTAACGGATAGTACCATCTGATGAAGCAAGCAAATTCACATTCTTACTATTAGTCCTGTTACGCTGGTATCTGTTATTACCTTTTCTGAACAAATAAGAATCGGCTACAATATCCTGTTTCTCAAAATCAAATAACAATGCCGGATTAATGGCCTGTCCCAAGAAACGCGTTTCAAAATGAAGATGTGACCCGGTGGAACGTCCGGTGTTTCCACCCAATCCGATAGGTTCTCCTGCTTCTACGTACTGGTTCTCATCCACAATCTGCTTTGACAAGTGACCATATACTGTTTCCAATCCATTCTCGTGACGAATCACCACATATTTTCCATATCCGCGGCGTTCATACTTCACCATACGTACCTTTCCACTGAAAGCTGCACGGATCGTATCACCTATATATACTTTTATATCCAATCCATTGTGCATACGACGACGACGGGGACCAAATTTAGAAGTTATTTTTGTGTGTTCTGTCGGCATACGGAAACCGGTCATATCAATACGGAATGTATCAGGAATAGTAACAGTATTACCATAAGCGTGTACACGCTCGTTACTCCAATTAGGGTAGAGACTATATGCAGGATAAGCTGACTTTTCCGCCTTTATCTGACGAATCAATGCAACAGAATCTACTGCTTTCAATTTTCGGTCGATAGGTGCCTGGCGTGCCAACAGATCCTGTCCTGACACATTCAGGCTAACCAGGGCGAAGGCTGCCGCTGCGACTACTTTAACACATTTCAAAATCATCCGTTTTTTTAGGTTTTTCTTTTTAATATTCGTCATTAGCATAAAGGGAACCGAACACGGCTTGCTTATACTCGAATATCTCTTCTGGTTTAAAAAATCGTTTAAGTTCCACTTCAGCGGTTTCCGGCGAATCGGAAGCATGAACTATATTCTCTTGAAAGCTCATGCTGTAATCTCCACGGATAGTACCGGGAGCCGCCAGACGTCCGTTAGTAGGACCGGTTAATGTTCTCACTACTTGGACAGCGTCCACACCTTCAAAGCAGCATACAATAACAGGACAAACCATCATTGCATCTTTCACTCGCTGAAAGAACGGCTTTGAACTCAAATGAGCGTAATGTTCGCTAAGCACTTCATCCGTCAACTGAACCATTTTCATTCCGGCTAAACGCAGGCCTTTTCTTTCAAATCTATTAATAATCTCACCCACCAAGCCCCTCTGCAGAGTGCAAGGTTTCAAAATAACCAGCGTTTTTTCCATCATAATATTGGGTTCATTTAAGGTTTATACTGTGCTTTTTCCAAAAATTCTTCCAAAGATAAAGATTTTCCTTGAGAAAGAAGGAACTTCTTTAACTCTTTTTGTATGTAAGTTATATACAATGCTTCGATAAAATGTTCAGAAACCTCTATAAATAAAGGGGAAACGCCACAAACATGTTATGCAACATATATCCTTGCTTTTAACAATGCAGTAACATAAACTAAGAGATAGCCGCCCAATTTATATTTGTTTTACGCAATGCTTGCAATTGCTGCCAAAGAATAGCATTTTCCGGACGAGTTCCTGCAGGGTCTTCATCTACAATACGATTTGCCACATCACGGACATATTGCAATAATTGACCGTCACGGGCAATATCGGCTATCTTCAAGTCAAAAGCGACACCACTCTGCTGGGTTCCCTCCAAGTCACCGGGACCGCGCAACTTCAAATCGGCTTCCGCTATCTCGAAACCATCATTGGTCTGTACCATTATTTCAAGCCGCTTGCGAGTTTCTTCGGTCAGTTTGTAAGTGGTGACCAAAATACAATAAGACTGATCAGCGCCACGTCCCACACGCCCACGCAACTGATGCAATTGTGAAAGTCCGAAACGTTCGGCGTTTTCAATGACCATCACCGAGGCATTCGGGACATTCACCCCGACCTCAATCACTGTAGTGGCCACCATAATCTGGGTTTCACCACTGACAAAACGCTGCATCTCAGCATCCTTCTCCGCCGGTTTCATCTTACCATGCACCTTGCTGACCTGGCAATCGGGAAATTCCGCACAAATCAGTTCATACCCCTCTTCCAGATTCTTGATATCCATTTTCTCACTCTCCTTTATCAAAGGATAAACAATATAGATTTGCCGCCCTTCTTCTATCTGTTTGCGAATGGAAGCATAAAGACTGGCACGGCGATTGTCAAACTGATGGATAGTCTGGATGGGTTTACGGCCCGGCGGCAATTCGTCAATAACTGATACATCAAGATCACCATACAGTGTCATAGCCAAGGTACGGGGAATAGGGGTAGCCGTCATGACCAGCACATGAGGCGGACAAACATTCTTGCTCCATAACTTGGCACGCTGAGCCACTCCGAAACGATGTTGCTCGTCTATAATCACCATTCCTAAAGAAGAAAAGCCCACAGTATCTTCCAAAACGGCATGCGTGCCTATAAGAATCTGAACATCCCCCGTCAGCAAATCCTTCAATATCTTCTCACGCTTCTTTCCTTTGACAGATCCCATTAAAAGTTCCACGCGCACATCCATGCCAAACAGGAATTTCCGAATGGTTTCATAATGTTGGGCGGCAAGAATCTCTGTAGGAGCCATCATACATGCCTGATAGCCATTATCCAGTGCGATAAGCATGGACATCAAGGCCACCAATGTTTTCCCACTTCCCACGTCACCTTGCAGCAAACGGTTCATCTGCCGTCCGCTTCCCATATCTTTTCTTATCTCCTTTATCACCCGTTTTTGCGCTCCGGTCAGTTCAAAAGGAAGATTCTGTGAATAAAAAGTATTAAAGATCTCACCCACCCGTTCAAAACGCAGGCCCCGATATTTACGCTGCCTGTCTTTACTGTAACGTAGAATATTGAGCTGCACATAGAACAGCTCTTCAAACTTCAAACGATATTGGGCCTTCCGCAGCAATTCGGGATTCTTGGGGAAATGAATATTACGGATGGCCTCATCCAAAGACATTAAATGATGCTCCTCCACTAACCGAGGGGGCAATGTTTCAGCAAGAGGTTCCTGTAGCAGGGCAAGCGCATTCTTCATCAACTTCTCCAGCCCATGAGAGTTCAAGAAACCGCGCTTCATCCTTTCCGTTGTGTTATAATAAGGCTGCAACCCCATCGTAGATAAGGTAAGTTCGCCTGAAGGGTCCATATCGGGATGAGCCACATTGATACGGCCATTGAATACGGTCGGTTTACCAAAGACAATATACTCTGTCCTGGTCTTATAATGCTCTAGCAGATATTTAATTCCTTGAAACCAGACTAAATCAATGATGCCCGTACCATCAGAAAAATGACCGACAAGTCTGCGCTGTCTTCCCTCACCCAAAGTCTCAAAACTGAGGATTTCGCCTTTCAACTGGATATAAGGCATATTTCCGTCTATTTCATGGATATAATAAAGGCGGCTGCGGTCTACATATTTATATGGAAAATAGTACAACAAATCATGCAAGGAAAAAAGATTCAATTCCTTGTTCAAGACGGTTGCACGCTGCGGGCCTACTCCTTGCAAATATTTTATGTCACGCGTAGTGATATCGAACATTTCAAATTAAGACTTCCGCTATTTTCAAATCAAAAGGGGTGGTTAATTTAATATTTTCTCTATTTCCCTGCACCAGACAGACCTCCCTGCCCATCGCCTCCACTACAGAAGCATCATCAGTAAAGGCATCCGTATATTCCTGTTGATATGCCTCTTTCAACAACTGCACTTCAAAGACCTGAGGAGTCTGAACCAGTTTATAGTCATTACGCGGAACCGTTTCACTTCCCGGCTTCGTAAGATGACGCACGGTTTCCACCACATCAATTACAGGAATAACCGCTTGCTTAGTCTGCGCTGCCTCATAACATCCGGCTATCACTTCCCGGGAAACAAAAGGACGCACGCCATCATGAACACCTACCAAGCCTTCTCCCTTCACGTATGCCAACCCATTCTTTACAGAATGGAAACGAGTTTCGCCCCCATCGGCAATATCATGACGCAAAGCAAAATGATACGTTTCACAAAGATCTTTCCAGTAAGCCTGCTGGCTCACCGGAAGAACTAATATAATATGCATAGAAGAATCAAAAGCGTAAAAAGCCTCTATGGTACGCATCAACACAGGTTTACCCCCTACAGGCAAAAACTGTTTGGGAATATCCCCTCCCATACGCAACCCTTTGCC
>OICE01000643.1_pt1 | contig 9767 bp, 8 predicted proteins | sample 1581171 | NCBI WGS metagenome assembly OICE01 (sample SAMEA3882545, study PRJEB24775) | human gut metagenome | biome: human-associated habitat; feature: intestine environment; material: feces | place: Netherlands | collected 2009/2010 | reverse complement strand
CAAACTAAAGAAAACAGCCACCAATGCTGCTACCGCCATAGCAAGCGGTGTAGGTTCTCTTTTCGGAAGCGGTAAGCTGAAAGAACTGGAACATCACATCGAGCAGCTACATCAGGAAATTACCAAACGGGACAAAGCTACTGATGAATTAAAAATTCAGATACAACAAATACAGGAACAGCATAGCAGACAAATTCGTAATCTTCAAAGAATACATAATCAAGAACTTGAAGCCAAAGACAAGGAAATATCACGATTGAGCACCTTGCTTGAAAAAGCCCACAAATGGTTTCCCATGTTCAAAGAGATGTTGAGAATGGAAAAATTATGCGCTGTTATCGGGTTTACCAAAGACATGATAGAAAACCTCTTGACAAAGAAAGAATCCATACAATGTAGTGGCAAAATTTATTCCGAAGAACACAGGTGGAAATTTGACATCAAGAATGATATTTTTAGGGTTGAGAAACATCCGATGGATAGTGGTAAGCTTATGCTGACCATAAACCGACAACCCATAGTACAATGGTTTAAGGAACAATGGGAAAAGTTACAGCAGAATCTACGTAACTCGGTGCAGAGAGAGCAAAAATCCAGAGGATTTAGAATATAGAATAGCCTATTATTAATAAAATCAAGTATCTATGCATCCAAACAGATTGTTTTTATTACAGAATCAAAATCCTAAGAATTTATAAAAAATGAAGCCTAAAGAAGTTTTGGAAAAATGGATAGATTGCTTTAACAAAGCAGATGCTTATCATATAGCAGAGCTGTATGCTACTAATGCAGTAAATCATCAAGTCGCAAACGAACCAATAATAGGTAAAGAATCAATCTACAAAATGTTTGTGAATGAATTTGCCACTGCTAAAATGGTTTGTATGGTGGAAAATATTTTTGAAGATGGCGAATGGGCTATCATGGAATGGAAAGACTCTCTTGGACTTCGTGGATGCGGATTTTTTCATGTAAAAGATAACAAAATCGTCTTTCAAAGAGGGTATTGGGATAAACTTTCATTCTTGAAGCAACACAATCTTCCAATTGAATAAGTACTATCAGAATACGGACTGGGAAATTGAAATACCCAGTCCGAGTTATATAATGAATTTTACTTGTTAAACTATTTAAAGTCAGTTGGATAACAAACCATACCTTTCACATTCTCAGTAGCTCCAGGTATTAATTCAGCCACCATGCAATATTCATGAGAGACTTCGAAAGGAAATTCAATTCCTAAATCGATAGCCTTGTGATAGCCAAATCGAGGATAATACTCTTTATGCCCCAATACGACTGCTGTGCCGTAACCCAAAAGTGCTGCCCTCTGATGGGCTTACTGAATCAACATCCCCCCCAATTCCCTTACGCTGGAATTCCGGCAAGACTGCCAATGGAGCTACACTCAGGGATGTGACAGACTGGGTGTCACTGTCTATCTTTACTTCTGTAAGTAAGATATACCAGACAATTTGTTTTTCTGTCATTTTCTTGTTCTTATCTAATTGTTAGGCTCATTGTTGTTATACATTGTTTAATTATAGATAAATCGTGAATATCCTTCTCTCTTAAATCGTAGCCCGAATGGAATACTTGTTGCCCTTTTGCAGAAATGCAAGGGATGCTTCTGCCTTCAAAGACTGCTGTTCCAAAATAGTCCGGTTGAAATTCATACCAGCCTCCATCCAAGTCGGCTTGTTTGGAAGTGCCGTCCGCATTCAAGACAAAAGGATGGATATCAATATAGCCTAATTCTTTGCTATACAGTTCCACACGGGTGGGCAACCAATTTGTTTCAATTTGATATCCTCTCTCCTGCAAAAGATCAAGGAGTTGGTCTGTATAATTGGCATCAAAATCAATGTCAATATCTCTATGCAAGCGGGTTTGCTGTCCGTACAAGACATCCACTCCCCAGCCTCCATCCAACCAAAACTGCATGTCCAGGCTTTCCAACAAGTCCAAAACTTGAAATAACTCTGTAATCGTAGTGTGTTCTTTCTTTGTCATATAATAATTCTTTAATAAATAATACTATGCGTAATTATCCAACTGCTTGATTGAAGAAATAAAATTTGCACCCACTCCAATCAGAAAGATAACCCATCCGCTGATCATAAAGACGGATGTGATACCCCATGCTTCCACCCAATATCCTGAAGCTACGATACCCAGCATTGATGGAAAGGTACTCAAACTAAAGATGAGAGAAAAAGTCCGTCCAAGCATGTCCGAAGCCAAGTTCTGCTGAATAATAGCGATGAAAAGCGCATGGTAAATGGAATAGGCTATGCCTCCTGTAAATGTTAGGCAAACAAAACCTATAAATGCGCTTGATGGTAAATAACTGGCGCTAATCAGATACAATCCCAATATCACATAAGCCGTATGCATCACTAATGTTTGCTTGCTTTTCAAAGCCTTACAGGCAAGTACTAAACCGCCCAACAATGCCCCTGAGCCCCAACCCATTTCCACAACTCCCATTTGCAAAATGTTTCCGTTGAAATGCAGAAGCGTCATAAAAGGAAATAACGTAAAAACAGGCATAAGGACAAAAGTCACCAGCGTAAAGCATACGAATAAAGGCAAAATGCCCATTGTACGCCGCAAGGTATGCCAACATTCCGTCAGTTCTTTTTTGAAATCTGGAAGAACTTTCGTTTTTTGAAGAGAAGGAATCTGGACACAAAGTAAGGTCAGACAAGCAGCAACAGCTCCGATCACATCTATGAGCAGAATATACTGTATGGGAAGCCAAACAACGAGGCTTGCCCCTACAACGGGAGCTATCACCTCACTGAAGGATTGAATGGAATGGTACAAACCTGATACCCTGACAAGATGGTGCTTGGGAACCAGTAGAGGGATGCTTGCCTGTAAAGCAGGTGCATGAAACGTACTGCCTATTGAACGACAAGCAGTCAATAGATAAAAAAAAGAAAGGTCTTTATAACCCTTGGTTATCACAATAAAAAGACATAGGGTACAGAACGCGATGAACAAGTCCGAATAAAACATCGTTTTCTTTCGATTCCATCTGTCAACATAGACCCCGGCAAACAAGCCTAATACAAATTGTGGTAAAAATCCAGCTAAAATAGCCAGAGATAAAGCTGTCGGGGATTTAAATTCGTTGCTAATCCAAAAAATAATGGAGAAGCCAACAATCGTACTTGTTAAAATAGATATGAGTTGGCCTATTCCTATCACGGCCAAAGTTGATTTCCAATGATTCATTGTGCTAATATTTCATGCGTTTATAGATAAGTACTTTCGTACATTAAGCAAAACGAAATTCTATCCACACAAAAAACTTGTATTATAATCCACTCCTGACGTTGGAATACAATAACAAATACTTTCAGGACGATGTAAAGTCCTGAAAAATCAAACTGAATGGATAGATAAAAATTAGTCTTTTCTCATCGGATTCTTTTAATATCGCTACTCTTTTATTATGTAGTGGTTGTATTATCTTAAATAAAACAAAAACACTCGACTTTACATTCTTGGGTGTAAAACTGGGTGTTTGTTTTGCAATTTGCTGATTTTCAGCATTTATTGCGGAGAGACAGGGATTCGAACCCCGGGTACCTCGCAGTACAACGGTTTTCAAGACCGCCGCAATCGACCACTCTGCCACCTCTCCAAGACTCCTTTTCAGAAGTACTTTCCGTTGAAAGCGCTGCAAAGGTACAACTTTATTTTAAATAAGCAAATAGTTTACCAGTTTTTTTGCTATAAAATTTTCAAATCGTATTTTTGCATACGAATAATAAACGAAAGAAATAAATCATGATATACCCTCAGAATTTCGAACAGAAAATAGGTTTCGATTCCATCCGTCATTTACTAAAAGAGAAATGTCTCAGCACATTAGGTCAAGAAAGAGTAGATGAAATGAACTTCTCAGAATCCTTTAAGGATATTAATGAATGGCTGGAACAGGTGATGGAATTCATACGCATCATACAAGAGGAAGACAGTTTTCCCGACCAATATTTTTTTGATGTACGCCCATCACTAAAACGTATCCGCGTAGAAGGTATGTATTTGGATGAGCAAGAACTGTTTGATTTACGTCGTTCTTTAGAAACAATTCGTGATATCATCCATTTTCTGACACTGACCCCGAATGACGAAGAACAAGAAAACTCCCCCTACCCTGCCCTACAAAAACTGGCAGGAGATATTATCGTGTTTCCTCAACTCATCACGCGTATTAACAACATCTTAGACAAATTCGGAAAAATCAAAGACAATGCTTCTTCCGAATTATTACGCATCCGCAGAGAGTTGGCCTCGACAGCCGGAAGCATATCACGCAGTTTGAATGCAATTCTACGCAACGCTCAAGCAGAAGGTTATGTTGATAAAGATGTAACTCCTACCATGCGTGACGGAAGACTCGTCATCCCTGTCGCACCGGGATTAAAACGGAAAATCAAGGGAATTGTACACGATGAATCATCCACCGGCAAAACAGTTTTCATAGAACCGGCCGAAGTAGTGGAAGCAAACAATAGAATACGGGAATTGGAAGGAGAAGAACGCCGGGAAATCATCCGCATCCTGACAGATTTCTCTATCATAATCCGCCCACAGGTCCCCGCCATCCTCCAGTCATACGAGTTTTTGGCAGAAATTGATTTCATCCGTGCCAAAGCCCATTTTTCCATTCAGACGAACGCCACCAAACCATCATTGGAAGACAAACAGATTTTGGACTGGACCATGGCCATACACCCACTATTGCAACTCTCGCTGGCCAAGCATAATAAAAAAGTTGTTCCTCTAGATATAGAACTAACTAAAAATCAACGCATTCTAATTATATCCGGACCGAATGCCGGAGGTAAATCCGTTTGTCTGAAGACTGTGGGATTACTACAATATATGTTACAATGTGGTATGCCGGTTCCGATGCATGAACGTAGCCATGCCGGATTATTCGGCAGTATCTTTATAGACATAGGTGACGAACAAAGTATCGAAGACGATCTGAGTACCTACTCCTCACACCTTACCAACATGAAAACAATGATGAAAAGCTGTAACGAACGCAGCCTTATCCTCATTGATGAATTCGGCGGAGGTACAGAACCACAAATTGGAGGAGCCATAGCTGAAGCTGTGTTGAAACGTTTCAATGAAAAGGGCACATTCGGCGTTATCACCACTCATTATCAAAATTTGAAACATTTTGCCGAAGATCACGAAGGAGTGGTTAATGGTGCCATGTTATATGACAGGCATTTAATGCAAGCTTTATTCCAATTACAAATAGGAAATCCGGGAAGTTCATTTGCAGTAGAAATAGCTAGGAAAATAGGTTTACCGGAAGAAGTTATAGCCGACGCATCCGAAATTGTAGGGAGTGAATATATCAATGCTGATAAATATCTACAAGATATCGTACGTGACAAACGTTATTGGGAAACCAAGCGTCAGAACATCCGCAAACGAGAAAAACAGATGGAAGAAACCATCGCCAAATACGAAGAAGAACTACAGGAACTGGAGAAAAGTCGTAAAGAGATTTTGCGAAAGGCCAAAGAAGATGCGGAAAGATTGATACAGGAATCAAATGCCCGAATTGAAAATACCATCCGTATCATCAAGGAAGCACAAGCCGACAAAGAACGTACACAATCGGCACGTCAGGAACTGACTGATTTTAAAAATCAGATAGAAGATATCGAGAAAAAGAACAAGGAAGATGAAATCATCCGGAAAATGGAAAAACTCCGTGAAAAACAAGAGCGGAAAAAAAACAAAAAGGATAAAGCCAAGACGGAATCTTCCCAACTGTCAATACCCAAAGAACAGCCTATCACTGTAGGTAGCACTGTAAAGATCAAAGGTCAATCCAGTGTCGGAGAAGTACTAGGAATTAATGGCAAAAATGCAATAGTTATGTTCGGAATGATAAAAACCAATGTAAAACTGGATAAGCTGGAACGTAGCACACCAATACAGCCCACCCAGAAAACAATGGTAAAAAGTACCTTCGTCAGCAGTGAAACACAAGATCGGGTATATGAAAAGAAACTAAATTTCAAACAAGATATTGATGTACGCGGTATGCGTGGCGATGAAGCGATACAGGCAGTAACTTATTTTATCGATGATGCCATACTATTGGGAATAGACCGTGTACGTATCCTTCACGGAACAGGTACAGGCATACTGCGCACCCTGATTCGCAGCTATTTGGGAAGTGTTCCAGGAGTAGCACACTATCAAGACGAACACGTACAATTTGGTGGGGCAGGTATTACTGTAGTAGACTTAAAATAATATTTTAATAGAATAAGAGGCTGTTTTTAATTAATTTTCTCTATATTCGCACTAAAATTAGAGAAAATTAAAAGCAAAGGTGGCAGCGGGAACTTCTCATACAACTATAAGTATTAAGCTTAATGAGCAAGGGTTTCATGATATTTTCAATAAATATTATGTAACTCTATGCTTATTTGCCAATCAATATACAGAAAACCAAGAAACTTCAGCAGATATTGTACAAGATTCATTTGCCAAACTATGGCAAATAAGAGAAGATTTTTTTTATCTGCATCAGGTAAAAGCATTTTTATATACAGTTGTACGCAATAAAGCACTCAATGAACTGGAGCATTCAAAAGTAGTATATGAATACGCTCAAAATGTCATCGAAAAGAAAAAGGATTCCTTTTTTCACGATGCAATCGTTGAAGAGGAAACTTATCGTATCGTTTCTGAAGCCATAAATAAATTACCTGACCAAATGAAAGCCATTATGCAACTATCGCTGGAAGGGAAAAAAAACGCAGAAATAGCAGACAGACTAAACATATCTACAGAAACAGTCCATACATTAAAGAAAATAGCCTACAAGAAACTCAGAGAGAACTTGAAAGACTACTATTACTTCCTCTTGTTCTTTATATAAAAAGACATTAATTTGTTTTTTTCAAAAAAAGTCGTTTTATTATTCACCCAAATTTCAAACAGACCTGTTTTATTATAAAAGAGATAAAAAACAGGTCAAAATATGATAAAACAAGATTTCTATATAGCCAACCTCATAGCAAGGTATCTGTCGGAAGAAATAACCCCGGAAGAAACAATAAAACTAACTGCTTGGAGAGAAGAATCTACAGCGCACGAGATTTTATTCAAGAAAATTTGTGATGAAGAAAACCAAAAGCAACATTTCCGGAAAAATACGGCATTCAATCCTTCATCCGGATGGAAAGAAGTGGAAAAGCGAATCAAAAGAAATAATAACAGAAGCAGATATATCAAAATAGTAAGTTATGCCGCAATCATTCTGTTACCTGTCCTTTTTGTAAGTATTTCCATGAAATTCACCTCGCCCGTTTCTCTTTCGGACAAACAGTTCATCGCACAATCCATTCTACCTGGGGAATCCCAAGCTATTCTGACATTGGAGGACGGCCAGACAATCCATATAAATAAAGAAACAGAGAGTCTGCTTGAGAAAATAGGCGGAGCCCAAGTCCATATGGACTCTACAATGCTGAATTACCAAGTAACATCAAAAACAGCCCCAAAAAACAAGCCTGTATATAATAAAGTGGAAACTCCACGAGGTGGAGAATATGCTCTATTGTTAAGTGATGGAACAAAAGTGCATCTGAACGCAATGACCAGTCTCCGCTTTCCTGTGACATTTGATAACGGTCCACGCAAAGTGGAACTGGAAGGCGAGGCCTATTTTGAAGTCTGCAAAACAGGGCAACCATTTATAGTATGCACTCAAGGCATGCAAGTAGAAGTGTTGGGAACCACATTCAACATCTCTGCTTATCCACAGGAAGAGTATCAGACAACTTTGGTAAACGGTTCTGTCAAAGTAAATACAGAAACTGGAGAAAGCTGTATTTTAAAGCCTTCCCAGCAAGCTACCATCAGCCTCGGAAACAGCAGCATACAGATACGCATGGTAGATGCCGGATTTTATACTTCATGGATAAAAGGAAAAATTCATTTCAAAGACCAGCGATTGGAAGATATCATGAAAATACTATCACGCTGGTATGACATGGAAGTAATTTTTGCCAATGAGAAAATAAAAGACCTACGCTTCGGATGCAATGTAGATCGGTATTCGGAAATCACTCCATTTGTACGTTTGTTGGAAGAGACTCAAAAAGTACACGTAAAAGTCAATAACAAAACAATCACATTCTATAACTAATAAAAATGATGTATTATGGACAAAAAACACAACTACACCAATCACGGTAAAAGTAGTAAACGTTTGTGGATTACGTTCCTATTTTTCTGTATCATTACCACAGGTTTTATGCAGGCTGCCAACAAAGTGTTTGCACAAGCCACTGTCACAGCCTCATTCAAGAATGCCACGTTGAGTGAAATTCTTTGGGAAATCCAAAGACAAACCGACTTTACTTTTGTATACAGCACCAATGATGTAAAACAAATAAAAGTCCAAAACCTAAATGTAAATAACGAAAAAATAGCCAATGTGCTTGATAAATGTCTTATGAATAGCGGTTTGACCTATTCAGTTCACAACGGCGTTATTGCTATCAAGCAAATTGAAGAAAAAGAGTCTGCTGTTCCTCAACAGAAAACAACATTAACCGGTACAGTACTGGATGAGACGGGAGAACCTATTATTGGAGCGAATATCTTAGTCAAAGGTACTACGAATGGAACTACTACAGATTTGGACGGGCACTTCTCATTAGATGTAGACCGTATACCTGCCACTTTGATTATCTCCTATATAGGTTATGGCAAGCAGGAAATTAAAGCCACTGCCGGAAAGATACTGAAAGTAGTCATGGCTCCTGATAATAATGTTATGGAAGAAGTGGTTGTTACCGGTTATGGTACTTTCAAGAAGTCGGCATACGCAGGGTCTGCTTCTACTGTGAAGGCTGATAAAATGAAAGATATTCCGGCTGTTTCATTCAAAGATTTACTACAAGGTAATGCACCCGGGGTACAATTCAGTTCATCGTCAGGTCAACCAGGAGCTTCTTCCTCTTTGAATATTCGCGGTATGGGATCTTTTAATGCCAGTAATTCTCCATTATACGTAATTGACGGAATTCCTATGCGTTCAGGTTCTATCAATACGATGAGTTCAGATGCAGGTCTTGACATTATGTCAACTATCAATAGCTCTGATATTGAAAACATAACAATCATTAAAGATGCCGCTGCCGCCTCTCTCTACGGTTCACGTGCTGCCAATGGTGTAGTACTTATTACTACTAAAAAAGGTAAAAGTGGAAAGCCACAAATTTCATTCAAAGCAGATTGGGGTAGTTCTGATTTCGCAATGGATTATCGTCCTGTTATGGGGGGAGAAGAACGCCGCGAATATATTTATAACGGTCTAGTAGCCGGTGCGTTAAGAGACGGAAATAGTCACGACGAAGCCATAGCATATGCTAATGAAAATATTGACGATTATGCTCCTGTTCCTTGGTGTGGATATGTCGATTGGGATGATATCATGTTCAAAAAAGGAAATCACCAGACTTATGAAGCCTCCATTTCTGGTGGAACAGACAAATTCAAATATTATTCATCTATCTCTTACCTAAAACAAGAAGGTATTGCTATCAACTCCGGTTTAGAACGTATCAGCGGACGTTTAAATGTAGATTATCAAGCAACTGATAAATTAAAATTAGGGGCAAATATGTTATTTGCTACCGTTAATCAAGATGTATATGGTGAAGGTACCTCCTACACTTCTCCTTTCTATTCATCACGTA
>OICE01000642.1_pt1 | contig 9769 bp, 6 predicted proteins | sample 1581171 | NCBI WGS metagenome assembly OICE01 (sample SAMEA3882545, study PRJEB24775) | human gut metagenome | biome: human-associated habitat; feature: intestine environment; material: feces | place: Netherlands | collected 2009/2010 | reverse complement strand
AGAAATCATAGTCAAAACCATCCAGACGGTGATTCTGCCCCTACTGCCTATCTATATATTCGGTATATTCCTGAATATGACCCATTCCGGACAGGTATATAACATTCTGATGGTATTTATCAAGATCATCGGAGTCATTTTCCTGCTTCACATCTTCCTATTGGTTTTTCAATATACCATTGCAGCGCTGTTTGTACATCGGAATCCGTTCAAACTACTGGGAAAGATGATGCCTGCCTATTTCACAGCATTGGGCACACAGTCATCGGCAGCCACCATTCCGGTGACTTTGCGACAGACTGTCAAGAATGGGGTCACGGAGGATATAGCCGGATTTGTCATTCCGCTATGTGCCACAATTCATCTGTCGGGAAGCACGTTGAAGATTGTTGCTTGCGCACTGGCACTGATGATTATGCAAGGAATGCCCTTTAATTTCCCCATGTTTGCAGGATTCATCTTTATGCTGGGAATCACGATGGTAGCTGCACCGGGAGTACCGGGAGGAGCCATCATGGCTGCATTGGGGATCCTGTCTTCCATGCTGGGATTCGGAGAAAGTGAACAGGCTTTGATGATAGCACTTTACATTGCCATGGATAGTTTCGGTACTGCTTGTAATGTGACGGGCGATGGGGCTATCGCATTGATTATTGATAAGTTTTTCGGAAAGAAAAATCTCCGGTCCATACAATAAACAGGAAAAATATTCCCGAATCAGATAAAGTCAGGAAACTCTGTAACCCATTCATGAAAAGTTGCCAGGCTGATTTATGACGTGTATGATAAAAAAGGTAACGGCTTTAACTCTGATAAAAGAAAAACATTTTCATGATAAATAGCAGGCAGGCAACAAGTTGCCTGCCGATTCTTCATAACAAACAAAAAAGGAAAGCATGAGCTAGAATACAGGCATCTGCCAAATGAATCCCACTGACACACGATGGGTACTGAAATTGTCCTCACCCAACGCCTTTGCACGATCGGTATATTTATAGGAACGCCCCACGTATGCCAGGAAGAAGTGCAGATTGCTCTCCATCGGATAAAATTCTATACCTCCTGCATATCCCCATGCCGTGCGATATTTCCCTTTTTCCACTTCATCGCTTGCCTTATAAACGGAAGCAGTTTCATACATTCCTTTTGCAAACAAGTTCCACTTTGGGGCAAAACGATAATTCACATGCAACACATATGACATATATTCGGCATTAAAAGCATTGTGTGCCTGATTATCAGTCCCTACTATGCTAGTTATAATTCCTTTACGGTCTACTCCTTCACGAGAATACATCCAGTCAAAATAGGCATGCCATTTAGGGCTGAAATTAAATTCATTACCCAAAGCGTAATAATACATCTTTTCGCCCTTCGTTTCGTTCATCACAGAGGCAGACCAACGGGTTTTGAAAACATCCAGGAAATTTCCGTTCCAGTTCAAGGTATAGACTAACGGCAATTTGGTACGTTCCAAATCTCCATACATCTCCTCAGACGGCCCGTTCCGACTGTTCAATACCTGAAATTGTATCTGCTGATAAGGATTATAGTTGTATGCCACATTCAAACCGGTCATGAAGTTACTCATGTGCTCTATCATGTCACTATATTCGTAAATATCAATCGGATTCAAATCAAATTCTATACCACCATACGAGACACATTGCTTTCCGGCAAAAAATGAGAACTTATTTAATTTGATGCCTACTCCTGCCCAATCTATGCTGGTAGGTACATTATCTATATTGTCGGAACCATCGTTACCCCGATTCAGACGCTGACGGTAACGGTAACTCAACCAATCATTGATATCTCCCTTCATTTCGATACGGAGCTGCTTCATTTCGAATGCGCCCTGATCAAATCCGGAATCATTCCATTTCATGTTGAAATCACCGTGCATATTAAGATAGAGATTGAACTTGTCCGTTTTCTTCTTGATACCGGTGACTTCTTCAAACAGGCTTTTGTCACCGACCATGAAATCACTTCCGGAAGATTGGGCATATAAAGAGCAAGTGCCTGAGACAGCAAGGGCTGTCAGGCATACTAACATTATTCTTTTCATAAGTCAAAGTTTTAGGTTGTAATGTATTCTCTTTTTCTTTTATGCGCACAAAAGAAAAAGAGATAAAAAGAAAAAGTGCCGGATGGACTAGTATACGTTGAAGTATTCCTGAATCTTCTTCCAGTCTTTTGTTTTAGTTAATGCCAACATCAACAACACACGCGCTTTCTGAGGATTCAACTCTTGTGAAGCCACGAATTGATATTTATTATCATCCACCTCGGCATCCAATGTGGTCGGTCCGGTAGGAACACGGCTGGAACGCACTACCAAAATACCTTGCTGACGGGCCTTTTCCAACATCGGAAACAAATTCTGATGAATGTTGCCATTCCCCACACCGGCATGAATAATACCTTGGTAACCATTATTCAGAAAAGGGATCATAACATCAGCCTCTACATTGGAATAACTGTAAACGATACCTACTTTCGGCAGCTTGTCAAGGTGGGCCACATCAAAATCGGAACCGGTGGTATGGCGTTTCAAAGATTCCATATTATAGAAAACCTTACCATTCAAGACATATCCCAACGCACCGGAGTTAGGGGACTGGAAAGTCTGTACATCCACCGTATTGGTCTTCATGGCTCCGTGAGCTCCCAAAATCAAACCGTTCATGGCAATTACGACACCTTTTCCCCGTGATTCCCTGGCGGCGGCAGTGACTACTGCATTATACAAGTTCAGCGGTCCGTCCGCACTCATGGCCGTAGAGGGGCGCATGGCTCCTACCAATACAACAGGCTTGTCACTCTTCACAGTCAAGTTCAGGAAAAAGGCGGTTTCTTCCATTGTATCAGTCCCGTGGGTAATCACGATACCGTCCACATCTCCACGGCTGAAAAGCTCGTTGATACGCTTGGCCAACGTCAGCCATACGGCATCATTCATGTCCTGAGAGCCGATTTTTACAATCTGTTCCCCGGTCACATTGGCTATTTTGTTCACTTCGGGAACCGCTTCCAGCAATGTGCTGATAGCCACCTGTCCGGCAGTATAATTTGTTTTAGTAGCCGAAGCGCCTGTTCCGGCAATAGTCCCTCCTGTAGCCAATATGTGGATATTAGGCTTTTGGGCGACAGCAGCCAATGTGGTACATACCAGCATTGCCGCCATAAGGCTGAGTTTTCTTAATCCGTTCATAATCTTTTCAAGTTTAGGTTTTATTACTATAATAAATATTTGGAAATTTTGTTCACACAAAGAAGAAGATGTGCCGATGATATATATGTATACATCGAATCATTATAAATGTTACAGGCAGAAGATCACTCATCTTCAAGTCCGACTACACCTACCCCCTTTCCTTTCTAGAACACCTGTACCAGCAGCAGACCTATCACAATAGAAACAATGGTGGCCACCATCCCAGGCATCATGAACGAATGATTCAGAATCCATTTTCCAATGCCTGTTGTTCCTGTACGGTCAAAATTTATAGCTGCCACTACTGTAGGATAATTAGGAATAAAGAAATATCCGTTGACAGCAGGGAACAAAGCAATCAACATCATCGGAGAAATACCCAGTGCTATTCCTAACGGCACAATGGCACGCACCGTAGCAGCCTGGCTATAAAGCAAAATGGACATGACAAACAATGCCAGACCGAACAACCAGGGCATTTGGCGCACAATCCCCTCAATAGAGCCTGTCAGTTCCGTAATGTTTCCATTAATGAAGGTATCTCCCATCCATGCAATACCAAATATAGCGATTACCGCCTGCATCCCGGCAGGAAACACACTGCCTTGTGTAGCTTTAATTCCATCCGTACGTGAAATGAGAAGAATAACAGCCGCAGCACACAACATCAAAATCTCAATAATAGCCGGCATATCCAAAGCCGTACCATTGAACACAGGACGCATGGCAGGAATAGAACCGAACAACACTATCAACAGCGTGGCGGCAATAAAAATTATCACCGAGATACGGGCATGAAACATATTCTTCACATCGTTCAGCTCCACATGTTTTGTATCAATCATCCCGGCTTCCAAGCGGCGCAAGTATTCGGGATCTTCCAACAACTCTTTACCCACCTTCTTTGAAAGGAAAGCTCCCACCAGCACACCGATTAATGTAGCGGGAATAGTAATCTTCAGAATATCAAACAGAGTGATGTCAAATCCTGTCAGCAATCCCAGCAACGCTACGGTAGCGGCAGAGATAGGGCTGGCGGTAATAGCCTGTTGCGAGGCGATAACGGCAATGCCTAAAGGACGCTCAGGACGAATTTTAGTTTCCGTAGCCACCTCGGCTATGACAGGAAGCACAGAGTAGGCCACATGCCCCGTACCTGCGACAAAAGTAAACAGATAAGTAACCAACGGACTCAGGATAGTCACTTGTGAAGGGTTACGACGCAACAACCGTTCTGCTAATTTCACCATATAGTCCAGTCCGCCGGCAGCCTGCATACAAGAGGCGGCAGAGATAACGGCGACAATCATCAACATCACATCAATAGGGGGAGCGGTAGGTTGAAGTCCGAAAACAAAGGTCAATATGGCAAGGCCTACACCTCCCATCACTCCCAGTCCGATACCTCCCAGACGGGCACCTACAATAATAGCGACAAGTACAAATAGCAGTTGTAATAACATGTTTTTTATCCGTTTATAAATATACAATTTTAATTCTGAGAACAAAGATAGACCATTTCTGTTCTACAAACCTTAAAATTTCTAAGAATTTTTCCTTTTTTCACTACTTTCTCCCTAAAACATTCAATAAAAGTTAGTTGTTTTGTATAATAAACAATTTGTCAATGTGCTAATCGGCTGTATTATGTCCCACATAGTTATTGGTACATTAGCAAATAGACAAATTATTAAATTATTACATATGAACAGAATTTGCAATCTTTTTGGAATAAAGTATCCCATCATACAGGGAGGAATGGTATGGTGTAGCGGTTGGCGACTGGCCTCCGCAGTAAGTAACGCCGGAGGACTGGGACTGATAGGAGCAGGCTCCATGCATCCCGAGACCTTACGCGAACACATACAGAAATGCAAAGCGGCGACAGACAAACCTTTTGGAGTAAACATTCCGCTGATGTATCCCGAAATAGACATCCTTATCAATATGGTAATAGAAGAGGGTGTGAAAATCGTCTTCACCTCTGCCGGAAATCCAAAGACCTGGACAGAACACCTGCATGAGCATGGAATCATTGTGGCCCATGTAGTGGCAAGCACCAAGTTTGCCGCCAAATGCGAAGAAGCAGGCGTAGACGCCATCGTAGCCGAAGGATTCGAAGCAGGAGGACATAACGGACGGGAGGAAACGACCACCCTATGTCTTATTCCAGCCGTCAGACAGATCACCACTGTGCCGTTGATAGCTGCCGGAGGTATCGGATCGGGAGAAAGCATACTGGCTGCTATGGCATTGGGGGCCGACGGGGTGCAAATAGGCACGCGCTTTGCATTAACCGACGAGAGTTCTGCTCATTTCACATTCAAAGACCGGTGTCTGCGACTGAATGAAGGAGATACCCAACTGACATTGAAACAGCTCTCTCCCGTCCGGTTGGTCAAGAATGATTTCTTCAAACAAGTGGAAGAAGCGGAAAGCCGTGGCGCAACAACGGATGAACTACGCACTTTGTTAGGAAAAGGACGTGCCAAAAAGGGAATCTTTGAAGGAGATTTATTCGAAGGTGAACTGGAAATAGGACAAGTCGCATCATGCATACATAAATTACAGACGGTAGACGAAGTGATGAAAGAACTGGTGGAAGATTTCAATGCCGCATTAAACAGGGTCAATGAGCTGAAAAGATTTATCTGATAAGGAGAACGATGAAACGATTAATAAACCGGAGAGTGAATCAAAACCAAAATGAACATTCTAAAGGTTACAGATTGTAACCGACAAATACAGAAAAGCCGTATCATTACTCAAAAGTGATACGGCCTTCTTATTGTCAATGAAGAATGTCAAGTTTCAGATGAAAAATTCTTTTCTATAAAGTTGAGTTTTATAAAATTAAGTTATTCTACTTACACCTTCTCTTATTAAGCAGATTAGCACTCAGGAATCCCACCAAAAATATCAGCAACGTCCCGAACACGATAGCCAGATTGGCATGTACAAAGGGGGATATCACAATCCAACAAACCAGAATTACTCCACAAACGACTCCCAGTACCGCATCAAAATTACGTGCCTTCCTCGAAATATACCCCAATAGAAACAGTCCCAACATGCCTCCGCTGAAAATAGACGCCAACGCCCACCAGGCATCCAGCGCACTTTGCACACTCATAAAGGCAAAAGCCACCAGAATCCCTGCCACTCCCACTCCTACACTGGAGAGTTTCAGCACCAACATCCGCTCCCTGTTTCCGGCATGTTTGCGGAAACGCTGGTAATAATCCGTCAGAATGATGGTAGACGAACTAGTGACACTGGTCGCAATGGTACTCATACCTGCGGCAAAGATAGAAGCAATCAGCAGGCCTGTCAAACCCACCGGCAACTCATTGACTATAAAAAACGGAAAGACATAATCCGCCCCCACTCCGTCGGGCAAGACCCCCGGATGCACTTTATAGAACGCATACAGCCCGGTCCCTATCATAAAGAAGACAGCCGAAACGGGAATAAACAAATATCCTCCGAACAAGGCCGAAAATTTAGCCTCCTTCTCATTCTTCGCCGTATGATAACGTTGCACATAACTCTGGTCTATACCATAGTTCTGCAAATTAGTAAATATACCATAAATCAGACACACCCAAAAAGTGGACTCACTTAAACTGCTTCCAAAGCTTCCCAAGCTGAATTTACCATCTTCCATGGCGATGGAGAAAGTCTGCACCGGACCTCCGGGCATATCAAAAAGCAAAATAAACATACATACGCACCTCCGATCAGAATAATTCCCTGTATGGCCTCTGTCCAAATGACAGCCTTCATGCCACCCAACATGGAATAAAGCACAATAGCCACACTGGTTACAACAATAATGGTCTGGATATGCCATCCCAACAATACATTCATGGGCAACGCCAACAAATACAGAATAGACCCTGTACGTGCTATCTGGGTGAGCAGATAGCAGGACGAAGCATATATACGTGCCCAAGGACCGAAACGGTTTTCCAAAAAGCTATAAGCCGATATGCTGTCCTGACTCCGGTAAAAAGGCACAAAGTAACGAGCCGCAAAATAAGAGGCGATAGGAATAGAAAGACTGAATACAAATGCATTCCAATCTCCCGAAAAGGCCTTTCCCGGATATCCCAGATAACTGATACTGCTGACATACGTGGCGAAGATGGACATCCCCACCACCCAGCCGGGCAAACTTCTTCCGGCAGAAGTGAACTCCTCGGAGGTACCTTTCTTCTTAAAGAAAGAACAACCGAAGGCCACGACTCCGCCGGTAAACAACAAAAAGACGATTATATCAATGATATGCATACAGACCGAGCATTTAAGGTTTCAACTCCGGACAAAAAGGGAGTGCCTCCAACGCCTTGCGTATCTTCTCGCGTTCCGGAACATTGAAGCGATGGAAAGGAGCCGCAACAAAATCATCACAAACGCCCAATAAAGACAACGCGCATTTCAATCCTTTCAAATAACTGGAGCCATGCTGCCCCACGGTATAAATACTGCTACTGATTTGCATCACCAAGGGTTGCAGCCGACTTACGGTTTCCATGTCACGCGCTACCGCAGCATGATAAAGATCTACATATAATTCCGGGAACATATTGGCACCTCCGTTGATCCCCCCATGTCCACCCAGCAACACACACTCTGCCGTAATTTCCTCCGGTCCCACCAACATGGCGAAATCCTGTCTGTCCTTCATGGCATACATCACGGACTGGAAATAAACGGCATTAGCCGAACTATCCTTGAATCCCACCACCTGAGGATTACGGGCAATGCGTTGAATAGTAGCCGGAGCAAAATTCACTTTCGTGTGCGACGGCATATTGTACAAGAAGATAGGTAACGGCAACTGAGGAATCAGGTCCTCATAAAATTCGGCCAGTTCAGGCTGTCCCGGAGCAAAGTAGTAAGGGGGAGCGGAAACTACGGCTGAAGCACCACACTCGGCCCCTACATGTGCCAGATGAATACTTTCTACAATTGATGTATCGGAAATACAAACCAGAACCGGAAGTCTTCCGGCATTGATACGGCAAGTTTCCTTTATCATTTCATGGCGAAGCCGGTAACTGATACTCTGCGCTTCTCCGGTGGTACCCAGTATAAATAATCCGTGCACCCCTCCTTTTATCAATCGTTCTATCAACCTTTCCAAACCGTCAATATCCAGTTTGTCATTATCCAGTAACGGAGTCACTAAAGGAGGAATAATGCCTGTCATAGGCTTTTTTAATGTGTTTTCCATGATTCGTTTTCTTTTAAAAATTTCAATGCTATATTTATGAAACGAACAGTAGGATTATTTGTACTCAGCCCAACATCCCGGCTTGTCCGGAAAGCGACAGGGCACTATCGTTTAACCTGTTGTCTTCCGTCTGCCCGGAACGTACCTTTAGAAAAAGAACTTTTAATTCCGCTTCAAGAAAAGAAAGTTAGTTATACATGCGGGCAACTCTTCCTGATAATGTGTCACCATAATCATGGTCTTGTCCTTACGACGACAGAAAGTTTCTATCACATCTTTCACCAACCGGCGGTTGTACAAGTCCAACCCATGCAAAGGCTCATCCAAAATAAGCAACTCAGGATCCTTCACAAAAGCACGGGCCAACAACACCAGACGCTGCTCGCCACTGGACAACTGCAAGAAATTCCGGTCTTTCAAATTTGCAATACCAAAAATATCCATCCACCATTCACAAGCCGCCATCTGCTCGGGACGCGGACGTTTGTACAACCCCACAGAATCATGTAGTCCGCTTGCCACAATATCTATGGCAGGAAGGTTCTTCAGATAAGCGCGATGCATCTCAGGACTGACATATCCTATATGCTTCTTTATCTCCCAAATACTTTCTCCGGAACCGCGTTTTCTGCCGAACAAGGTAATATCACAAGCATAGCTCTGCGGATTATCCGCACAGACCAAACTCAACAACGTAGACTTTCCTGAACCGTTCTCTCCACTCAAAGCCCATTTCTCGCCACATTTCACTGTCCAGTCCAAATCTTTCAAAATGGTACGCTCGCCATAACGGATGCTTACCTTGTTCAAATCGACTACGTGCTCGGTGTGATACAAATCACCGCCGTAAGGCAAATTCAGAATCCGTGCCTCCTTTTCTTCGGAAAGTATCCGTTCCGGTATCGGCTTACGGACCGCCAAATATTCCTGCAAAGTTATCTTTTTACCACACACCCTGTCTTCCACAGGAATAACATGAGTAATAAAAGCAGGAATATCATCGGACTTAGACAAGATAAGGATTACCTGCAAATGGGTTACTTTAGTCAGTTCGCCCAACAATGTATGAAGCAGGTCTCTCGTCTTCGCATCCAGTCCGATAAAGGGATTATCCATAATCAGTACACGCGGATTACTCAGCAAAGTCTTTGTCAGTTGAAACTTACGTAACTCACCACTGGAAAGCAGAATAATATGTTTATCCAGCATCCTCTCTATGCTAAACAGTTCATACAAAGCCTTTTTCAGACCTGAATCGGTCGCTTCGGGCAACAAATCACGTACCAGTGGGGTTTCATCCAAATCATGGG
>OICE01000638.1_pt1 | contig 9800 bp, 10 predicted proteins | sample 1581171 | NCBI WGS metagenome assembly OICE01 (sample SAMEA3882545, study PRJEB24775) | human gut metagenome | biome: human-associated habitat; feature: intestine environment; material: feces | place: Netherlands | collected 2009/2010 | reverse complement strand
CGCTCTTCCGATCTCAAGTTTCGTTTTTATATGGTTCACAGACCTTTCCGTCTGGCAGAAATCTTTCAGGTTCTCATGAAATATAAACTGGAACCCAAGAGAATGCAGCTGGTGTACCCGTACATAGATCGTGAACCCAATATGGTTCTGATCGAAGCACGAAAAGGTGGAAATTCCAGAATAACGGTGGAGCGACCATTGATCGTCTATGAGAAACCAGGTGTTTATACCAGTGATATTCTTGAAATATACGGAAGAGTATAAAAGAATCAAATAATCTGAGAGAAAGGGGATTCCCGGATGAGTGGAAAATTATATCTTTGTGCAACCCCAATCGGAAATCTGGAAGATATTACACTTCGAGTACTCCGCACATTGAAGGAAGTGGATCTGATCGCGGCAGAAGATACCCGAAACAGTATTAAACTGCTGAATCATTTTGAAATCAAAACACCGATGACCAGTTATCATGAATATAACAAGATTGAAAAGGCATATACGCTGATTGAGAAGATGCAGAACGGTATGAACATTGCACTGATCACAGATGCGGGTACACCGGGAATTTCGGATCCGGGTGAAGAACTGGCTGCTATGTGTTATGAGGCTGGAATCGAAGTAACATCCCTTCCGGGGCCGGCAGCATGCATTACTGCACTTACATTTTCAGGACTTCCTACCAGACGGTTTGCTTTTGAAGCATTTCTTCCGATGGACAAAAAAGAGCGCAAAGAAGTTCTGGAAGAGCTGGTCAATGAGACCCGGACGATCATTTTGTATGAGGCTCCGCATAAACTTGTAAGGACACTGCGTGATCTGATGGAAACACTTGGAAACCGCAGAATGACACTTTGCAGAGAACTGACAAAGAAACATGAGACAGCCTTTCATTCAACGATTGATGACCTGATCACACATTATGAGAAAGAAAAACCGCTCGGAGAATGTGTGCTGGTCATCGAGGGCAAAAGCCGTCAGGAACTGAAAGAAGAAGCAGTGGCCTCGTGGGAAGAGATTTCCATAGAAGAGCATATGGAAATCTATGAAAAACAGGGAATGTCCAGAAAAGATGCCATGAAACAGGTCGCGAAAGACCGCGGTGTATCAAAAAGAGACATATATAGCTATTTGATGAAATAGAGATGCAATAAAGATGCCCACCAGCGAATTTTAGAAGAAAATTCACCGGTGGGCATCTTTGATTTGTTGTTTTGGGAGCTACAGATGCCTGGCCAGGGTTGGAATCATCTGCAACTTGCTGAAATTGGAGCTGCAGATGCCTATTACCAAGTTGATATTAAGAATCCTACAACAATTGAGGTGGGATTGTTTTTTTATGTCGAAAAAGAGCAAAATGTTCTTGTAGACAAATAGAGCATATTGTGCTAAAATATAACAAAGCATCACATTTATTTTTGTTCTTTACAGAAAACTGTATCTTATTATCTTTGGCCGTTCGGCCGTAACAGAGAAATCTCATGCTTTAACAAAAAACAGGCAGGAGGTTTCACTGAGAAGTTACAGAGATCCCTCCTGCAAATAAGGAAGAATCATATGGGACAGAAAGACACCGTCACTAAGGATTACATAAGAAATGCAGAAGTGTTTGCGGATGCGTTTAATTATCTGCTTTATGGAGGAGAAAAGGTCATTATACCTGAAAGCCTTCATGAGTTGGATTCAACGGCAACTACTATTATTCATGATGATAGTCTGAATGCAGAATTAATACAGAGATACAGGGATAGTCTGAAATATATGACAGTTATGGAGAAAAATGATGCAGTATATGTGATCCTTGGAATTGAGAATCAATCTCATGTACACTATGCAATGCCGGTGAAAAATATGTTGTACGATGCTATGGAGTATGCAAATCAGGTAAAAAAAGTGGCAAATGGATATTGAAAAGCGAAAAATACATCTAAGATGAATGTAGGAGAATTCCTGACGGGATTCAGTAAAAATGATGAATTGATACCAGTGATTACGTTAGTGTTATATTTGGGAACAGATCCGTGGGATGGTCCGAGAAGTTTGTATGAGATGTTTGGTGGTGAAAATGAAAAAATTCTTCCATTTGTATCGGATTATAAAATTAATCTAATAGAACCACAGAGAATGTCAGATGAGGAAATCAATCGTTTTCATACAGATTTGAGGGAGGTATTATTATACAGTGACATGCTCCCACCACTTAAATCTCTGATTTTGAAGTGGGGGCTTCTTGCTCAATGGCTCTACAGAGCCAAGTATCTACAAGCTATCCTCGCGTGCCCCGCGATTTTTATTAGTCCGGTTACGGACTTCTTATTGTGCTGTCATGCACATTCTGCAAAGATTCTTTTTCCCTCATTCATGATATTAACTGCTGCATTTGCATCGCGGTCCATTCTGTTACCGCATTCACAGTAATAAATCCTATCAGATAAAGACAATTCTTCTTTTTTATTTCCGCATACACTGCAAATCTTACTGGATGCAAAATAACGGTCTACTTTGATCAGATATTTTCCTCGTTCCTCCAGTTTATATTCCAGCATAGACAGAAACAGGCCATATCCATTATCATGTACACCTTTTCCAAGATGAAGTCCTCCTGCCATCCCTTTCAGATTCAGATCTTCCACGCATACTGCATCGAAGCTCTCAGCAAGACTGGCACTGAGTTTATGCTGAAAGTCTTTTCTCTGATTTCGGATCTTTTCATGGCACAGTGCAACTCTTTTCTTCTGCTTCTTATAATTCTGACTGCCTTTCTGACATCTGGACAGCTTTCTCTGTTCCCGCGCAAGCTTTTTCTCTGTATTCCGATAGAACATCGGATATTCAGCTCTTTTACCGGTAGAAAACACACACATTCCCTGCATCGCAAAATCGATCCCAATAAATTTTTCTGCCGGTCTTTTTTCTGCTGTTTGGTTTTCACAGCAAAATAAAAGACTGGCAAAATATTTTCCGGATGGCTCCCTGCTGACTGTCACAGATTTCAGTTTCCATTTTTCTGATATCGGACGGTGAAGCTTCATTCTGACAGCCGTCATCTTAGGCAGTTTCAAATATTTTCCTTCCAGAAAGATATTTCCATTCACTACGTTTGTTGTATAAGATTTTCTTGATGACTTCTTTGATTTGAAACGCGGAAATCCTGCAGATGGTTCACGAAAAAACTTATGGAATGCGCTTTCCAGATGCATCTGTACATTTGCTAACGCCAATGAATCCACCTCTTTCAGCCAGGGATATTCTTTCTTGTAACTGGCTGGTGTGTTCCTTAACATCTTTTTTTCTTTTTTATAATGTTCCATTTTGTCAGCAAGCATACAGTTATAGATAAATCGGCTGCAGCCGATTGTTTTTTCTATTTGCACACGTTGTTCTGCATTTGGATAGATTCTTATTTTTACTGCCCGATTTATTTTCCTCACCTTATTCCTACATATGAATGATTTCAATCATCATTTTTTGAACAATATGTTCTCTTTTTATTATTATAATACAATCCCAACATGCGAACAAGTGTTTTCTTTTTTGTTTATAAAATTCTTTTGAGCATTTATGCTCAGATCTACAATTCATCTCCCACCTATAGAGGAAGGAGAATTCTTGCTATGTTATGTTAAATATTCGAAGGAAAAAGAAAAACTGATGGAACTCCTTAAAAACGATACAGGTTTCCGGAATTTGAAGACAGAGACAGCTATTATGCTGAATACACTAACCAATTCGGAACTAAAAATCAATGAAGAAAGGGAGGAAACAAGCATGTGTCTAGCAATTGATGAATTACGGGAGGAAGCAATTGAATTGGGACGAAGAGAAGGAAGTGAAAACAGTAGAAGAGAATTAATCAGGAAAATGCTTATGAATCATGAAACTATGGACAAGATAAAAGAGTATACCGGTTATACTCAGGAAAAAATAGATGAGATAGCAAAGGAATTATCTGCTAGATAGAGCTTAAAAGACTGTTATTAGCGGATTGAATAATAATAACAGTCTTTTTTTGTGTATTTTGGTGGTAGAACTTTAACATATTGAGTGATATGTTAAATAAGGATAAGTCTAATCAAAATGAAAAGACAAGAAACAGAACACGATATCTGTTGAAGGAGAAAAGTATGAAAAATATACTGAAAGTTCGAATGTTAGGTGGATTTAATTATTACTTCTACATACACAGGATGGAGGAATCTCCAAAGCAGCACTCATCGATGCCCTGTATGGCCGAAGCGATGTCGAAAATAAAAACGGCAGCCTCAACAACACAATATTCAGGCTCCGAAAGCAGCTCACCGCAGCGGGGCTTCCGGAAAGCAGTTACATCAATATAAATGGTGGAATGTGTACCTGGGACCCGGATATCGAAACTTCAGTAGACGTATGCGACTTCAAGCAGACGATCGAATCAGCACGTCACGAAAAATCCCAAAAGACCAAAATGGAAATCTACGCCAAAGCATGGAAACTCTATACCGGAGAATTCCTCCCGGATATGATGGGCGAGGACTGGGCGGCAGTCGAAAACATCGCATGTCGAGATATGTATTTCGACTGTGTCGAAGAACTGTGCCACTACCTGAAAACCGAAGAAAAATTCGAAGAACTCTACCGTGTTGCACACAGCGCAGCCGAAATCTATCCATTCTACGACTGGCAGATATGGGAAATCGACAGCCTCATCGGAATGTCCCGCTACAAAGACGGCCTCGATGTCTACAAAAGAACAACCAAGCTGATGTTCGACGAACTCGGCCTGTCACCATCTGCCGGAATGCTCGAGCGATTCAAACTTATGGGAGAGCGAACCTCTCAGGCAGCAGGCGCGATCGAAGACATCAAGTACCGCCTCCGCGAAAAAGAATCCATCGAAGGCGCTTACTACTGCACCTATCCAAGCTTCGTGGACGTTTACCACGTGTTCGGCCGCATGATGGAACGAACCGGCATGTCCGTATTCCTGATGCTCTGCACCCTGGACTTTATAAATATCGAGGCAGACGACGAAAATCAGAAATACTATTCAGAACTTCTCCGCGAGTCCATCCAGCATGCAGTCCGCAAAGGCGATTTTTACACCCGATACAACATCCAGCAGTATCTCGTAATGCTGATAGGGATAACCTAGGAAAACTGTACACTCGTATCAAAACGAATCAACATAGAATTCAACAAAAGACTCACCCGCCGCAAGAACGTATCAATCGACTACTACGTTGCCTCACTCGGTGAGGTATGCGATACAGAGACGACAAACAATGACCGCCGGACTTCATAAAAAGTCCTTAAAGTAGATAAAAATGATTCTGTTGCAGAAATTGTAGCAGAATCTTTTTAATAGGAAGTTATTCCGTAATGTTTCAATACCCCTGTCGAATTATCAGAAACATTGTCGAAAAAAATCGAAAAAATGTTCAAAAAGCAGAATCACGAAATAGTTGAAGAAATAACCCCGATGCTATAATAAAAATACTCTAAAATAAGTGCGTGTTATCGTGAGGTTAAAAACAAAGATACCGTGATCGGATCTTGACGGAGGAAGCAGAGCAGATGGAAAAAGGCAAAAAAAAACATACAGGGACATTTGTAGTACATGTGAGTCACTGTGACAATGCCACATGGCAGGGTGAGGTGACTTGGGCGGAAGCCAATAAAAAGAAAAGTTTCAGGAGTGCACTTGAACTGATCAGATTGATTGATGGAGCACTGGAAGTGGATGAATGATGAAAGAAAAGCTCAACGTTTCTGCTTCCAATATCGTGAATGTCTGCATAGACAACATAGACGGAGTAGAAAGGTCCGGAAGATTTTACTGTTATTACAGTAAAGATCCTATATTCTTCCGAAGTATTCATGAACTCTTCCGCTATATGGAGCGATTCATGAACGAGCTGAACTTTCCTCAGTCATCAACAGAGCTGCGGACATACGAAGACAAACAGCAGAAACCAGCAAATGAAAAAAGAATCTCTTTTACAGAGGTCAGCAACCGTGAACAGATCCTTGAACAGAGAGGAAGCATAGACACCCTGGCTGTATATGTCAGATACCGTCAGAGCGCTACATGGCAGGGAAGTGTCTATCATATGAAAAACAACGAGCGGGAAGATTTCAACAGTGAGCTCGATTTACTCAAAATAATCGAAAATTGTCAAAATAGTACTAAAAATGTTGCTGAAAGCGGCTGACGAAATAGGTGACGAAACAGTTCACCTGTTATAATGTCGTTAAATCTTAAATAAGTTGTACGTGAAGCAGTTAACGATAATTTTTTTATTATCATCATGCATATAATAGGGGATGTTAATATGAAAAGAGAAAATAATAAAAAATTCAAAAAAAGGAAACGGAATCAGAACAGAAGCCTGACATGTCGGGTGCTCAGTATGATGTTTGCAATCGTGCTGTTCTGCTCGACTGTATTAATAAATACAGACTATGTATCTCAGGCAAGCTCCTTCGATGACATGGTAGACATGGTCGAAGTTGAGGAGGATTCCGCAGCAGCTGATACATCCGAAGATACAGGAGACGATCTCGACACAGATGTGAATTTTGAATCGGAATCGGAAGAGGGTTCGGCCGAAACATACAGCGAATCCGATGATTTCGGCTCCAGCGATGCCGACTTCTCATCAGGCGAGAACATATTCACAGATGGAACATCCGAGAGCAGCGCTCCAGCCGAAGAAGCAGCACAGCCTGTAAGCTGTATCGTAAAGCTTAAAAACGAAACAATCGAGGTCAAGGCCGAAGCTCCTGCAGGTGTTCTTCCAAACGGAACACAGATGACCGTCAAAGCAGTCGAGAACAACACCGAAGATGCTGAGCTGACAGACCAGTACAACAAACTGGCAGCCAAGATCACAGAGCAGCTTCAGAGCCAGGGCAAAAACCTCGACGGCTTCCTCGCTTATAATGTATCTTTTACAGATGCAGATGGCAACCCGGTTGAACCGTCCGACAAAGTTACTTACAGCTTTACTTATAAAGAAGCTTCTTCACCGGAACTGACAGACCCGGCAGCATCCACAGTGACAGCAGCCATGATCAGAACCAACAAAGAAACTTCCGAACTGGAACTGACAGAGCTCAAAGCCGAAGAGGACAAGCTTACAGTTGAAACAAACGAAAGCAGACAGCTCACAAAAGCAGCTTTCCAGTCAGCAGCTACCGCAGCATACACATTTGTATGGAGCAGCACACCGGCAGCAGATGATAATGAAAACAATGAGAACAAAGTAGAAAACGGTGAAGTAAATAACGAAGAAGTTAATGCAGACACCAACACCGAAAATACCGAAGAGAACGGAGAAGAAACCAACACAGAGAATAATGTAGAAAACTCTGAGGAAGAACAGAATCCGGAAGAAGCACCGGATCAGGAACAGATCAAAATGATCCGCATCACCGCAGACGAAGTTAACCTTCGCGTGTCTCCTTCCACAGAAGCAGACGTGATCGCAACAGTAGATACAGACACTCAGCTTCCACTTCTCGAAACAGTAACTGATGAAGATGAATTCACCTGGTACAAAGTTTCCTACGAAGAAGCAGAAGCTTATGTAAGAAGTGATATGGCGGAAGTTGTTGAGACTGAAGAGCAGGAAGCGGTAGTAGAAGAAGAGAATGAAGAAGATGCGGATGTTGATATTAATGAAGAAGATACAGAAGGCATCTTAACTTTCACTAAAAAAGTAAGTGATCTTGTTGAAGTAGTTGCAACAACAGAAGCAGGAGTTATTCCAGAAGATGCAGAACTGGTAGTAAATCCAATTGAAAAAGGAACTGATCAGTACACAGAAACAGAGTCAAGACTTAATGAAAAAGCTGTAGATGAGGGATATGAAGTTACTGGATTCCTGGCTTATGATATTTATTTCAAGGATATTGAAGGAAATAAATTAGATCCAGATAATGGAAAAGTTAAGGTTTCTATAAATTACCTGGAACCTTCAGCTCCGGAAGAAGTAAAAGAAGCAGCATCTGAAAGCGCAACAAATAATGAGGCTGCAGAAGAAAGTGAAATAGAGTTCAGTGCAGGTACTGAAGAGGATGATACATTCCAAAGTGAAGAAACAACAGCACAGCAGAAGTTTTTAATCTCCATAATGCATCTGGTAGAGGATAAAGATGGAAATGTACAGTCTGTTGTAGATATGGTACAGGACGGCACTGCTAATTTACAAACAGATACAGCAGGTGCAGTTCAGAAAGCTGAATTTGAAACAGAAAGCTTTTCTATATTTACCATTGCTTGGCAGGCAACAGAGACTGGATATGATCAAACTGCTAAGTTAAATACGATTGAGACGCTTAACCATACAAGTGCCGGTATCACGATGACGATGACGGATATGGAGGGCGGCAGTAATTTTAGTATTAAAAGAAGCGACTCCTCTGAGTGGTATGATTTGGGTGGTGGATATGGAGAAGGTACTGATAATGTAGGAAAGATTAAAGCAGGGCTTCTAAAGAATAAGTTAGAGAACGGATATCCAGTTTCAACCAATGGTAATAAAAACTTAGAAAATCTATTTGGTCATGGAAATAAAGTAAATCATTTATTTAGTGCAGATACTTATAATAGCACAGGTTACTATGAATATAGCAGTTTTAAGAACTATGCATACTTAGAAAGTAATAGTAACTTTACGGTATATGATGCGCTGGGTACTCCAAGTGAAGAAAATTTATACTTTTACCAGCGTGGTAACTTCATGCCATATAACAGAATTTCTTCAAATAATAAATCTGTAAATAAACAGTGGTATGATGAAGATGGAAACCCGCTGTATCAAAATCATGATCCAAATGCAACAACTCTTTATAAAACAAATGGAACAAATAATTATTACTTTGGTATGTATATGAGTGCTAACTTCTTACAGCCGAAGGATGGAAAAGTGAAAGCACCTGGAAACGGCACTACCAATGATATGATCTATGAATTCAATGGTGATGATGACCTGTGGGTTTATATTGATGTATTGGTACTGGATATTGGTGGAGTCCATGAAGCACATTCTGGTTACATCAACTTCAGTACCGGAGAAGTTGGTTGGTATGATTGTAAAAAAGGAGGCACTCCTGTTTTAGCAAAAACAACGATTAAAGCGCTTTTTGAAGAAGCAGGCGTTTCCACAAATGATTTTGATGGCGACACATTCTCAGACTACTCCAAACACTCCTTTAAGATGTTTTACATGGAGCGTGGAGCTGGTGCATCCAACCTTCATATGAAATTCAATCTTCAGGTAGTACCGGAAGGCAGCGTGGAAGTTAGAAAAGAACTTTCCAATACGGACAAAGAACAGTACAGTAATGAAACCTTCAAATTTAGAGTTTATGCACAGAAAATCACTGATACTGATGGAAAGGGAAATGAAACTTATTCTGAAGATGAGTATGAAGTATTAGATAAAGCACAATACAAAGGAACAACAACTTCTATTAAATTTGAAGAGAATGGAACATTTAAATTAAAACCGAATGAATCAGCAATATTTAGAGGAAGTTGGAATAGATACTGAAAAGTATAATGTAGTTGATATTAATGGAGATAGAATATCAGCAAGTTCTAGTGTTCAGACAGACAAGAAAACAGTAGAAGCAAGACCAACAGTAGTCTATACAAATAACTGCTCTGAAAAATATAGCCGATCACTTCAAATAACAAAGAAACTACAAGCTGGAGAGACAACGGATAAATTTTCATTTAAAATTTGGTTGTTAAATCAAAATAGTGAAGAGCTTATACCTTACGCAAATGGAAAATATTATCTTCAGGATGCAAGTGG
>OICE01000626.1_pt1 | contig 9927 bp, 8 predicted proteins | sample 1581171 | NCBI WGS metagenome assembly OICE01 (sample SAMEA3882545, study PRJEB24775) | human gut metagenome | biome: human-associated habitat; feature: intestine environment; material: feces | place: Netherlands | collected 2009/2010 | reverse complement strand
GGCTGGAAGTGACCCGCTTCAAGTCCGATGTGCTGAACCTGTACCGCAGCCATGTTGAGTCTCTGAGCCGCCTGCCTGAGTTCCAGAAGGAGGAGCCCGCTGAGGATGCTCCTGCCGAGGATGAGGCTGCAGCTTCCGAAACCACTGCCGCCGCTGTGACCGAGGAGATCGCCGAGGCACAGCCCGCTGCAGCGGATGTGGATGCTGAGGACGAGACCCCTGCGGATGAAAAGACCAGCGAGGAGTTCTGGGCACAGGACGAGAGCCAGCTCAAGCTCGACCCGCCCCCGGCCCCTGCCGCCGAGGATGAGGCTGCAGCGCCGGACTACGCCGCTTTTAAGGGCGTGAAGTTCAGCGAGTGATCCCAAAGCGTTTTAGTAAATTAGAGGAGTGTGTAACCATTGGCTAAGAATAAGTCTCAGTACGACAGTACCCTGAATCTGCCCAAGACTCTGTTTGAGATGCGTGCCGGTCTGCCCAAAAAGGAGCCGGTCATGCTCAAGGATTGGGACGACAACGACCTGTACAATCAGCTCATGAAGCACAACGAGGGCAAGCCCCAGTTCATTCTGCACGACGGCCCTCCGTATGCAAACGGCAACATCCACATGGGCACCGCCCTGAACAAGATCATCAAGGATATCATCATCCGCGACAAGAACATGGAGGGCTTCCAGGCTCCCTATGTGCCCGGCTTTGATACCCACGGCCTGCCCATTGAGCTGAAGGCTCTGTCCTCTCTGGGCGAGAAGAAGAAGGACATCTCCAAGCTGGAGCTGCGCCAGATCTGCGAAAAGTTTGCCACCGAGCATATCGACATTATGAGCGACCAGTTCAAGCGTCTGGGCGTTATCGGTGACTTTGAGCACCCCTACCTGACCCTGAAGCCTGAGTTCGAGGCCCGCCAGATCGAGATCTTTGGCGAGATGGCCAAGAAGGGCTACATCTACAAGGGCCTGAAGCCTGTGTACTGGTGCCCTGACTGCCGCACTGCTCTGGCTGAGGCAGAGATCGAGTACGGCGAGGACGACTGCGATTCCATCTTCGTGCGTTTCCACGTCTCGCAGGATCCCAACGGTGTGCTGGCAAAGCACGGCATCCCGATGGATAAGACCTACTTCGTGATCTGGACCACCACCACCTGGACCCTGCCCGCCAACGAGGCCATCTGCCTGAACGGTGCCTTTGAGTATTCCTTTGTCAAGATCGGCGAGGAGTACCATATCATGGCCACCGAGCTGGTCAAGAGCGTGATGGATGCCTGCCATATTGAGAACTACGAGATCGTGGGCGAACCTGTTTCCGGCGCCGAGTTCGAGCTGATGCGCTATCATCACGTCTACCTGCCCAAGGAGGGCACCGTCATCCTGGGTGACCATGTCACGCTGGAAAGCGGTTCCGGCTGCGTCCACACCGCAGGCGGCCACGGCGTGGATGACTTCAATGTTTCTCAGAAATACAACGTGCCCATCACTGTTCCTGTGGACGACGGCGGCTGCCTGACGGAGCTGGCCGGCAAGTACGCAGGCCAGCGTGTCTGGGCTGCCAACAAGACCATTCTGGCCGACCTGACCGAAGCCGGTGTCATCATGGGTCAGGTGCACATCAAGCATCAGTACCCCCACTGCTGGCGCTGCCACAACCCCATCATCTTCCGTGCCACCGAGCAGTGGTTCTGCTCTGTTGCCAAGTTCCGTGACGATGTCTACAAGGCCATCGACACCGTGAAGTGGATGCCTGACTGGGGCCACGACCGCATGAAGGGCATGGTCCGTGACCGCAACGACTGGTGCATCAGCCGTCAGCGTACCTGGGGTGTGCCCATCCCGGCTTTCTACTGCAAGAAGTGCGGCGCTTACCACATCACCGATGCCACCATCAAGGCTGTCAGCGAGCTGTTCCGCAAGGAGGGCTCCGATGCCTGGTACAAGTACGAGGCAGAGCAGATCATCCCCGCAGGCGAAGTCTGCGAGAAGTGCGGCGCTTCCGAGTGGACCAAGGATACCGACATCATGGATGTCTGGTTCGATTCCGGTTCCACCCACGCTGCCGTTCTGGAGGAGCGCCCGGAGCTGAGCTTCCCGGCCGACATGTATATGGAGGGCGGCGACCAGTTCCGCGGCTGGTTCCAGTCCAGCCTGCTGACCAGCGTGGCTGCCAAGGGCTGCGCACCTTATAAGTCCGTGCTGTGCCACGGCTGGGTCGTGGACGAGCAGGGCAAGCAGATGCACAAGAGCGCCGGCAACGGCGTGGAGCCCAGCGAGATCATCAAGGACTACGGTGCGGATATCATCCGCCTGTGGGTCGCTTCTTCCGACTACACCGTGGATGTGCGCGCCGGTAAGAACATCTTCAAGCAGCTGAGCGAGGCATACCGCAAGATCCGCAACACCGCCCGCTTCATTCTGGGCAATCTGGACGGCTTTGACCCCAACACCGATTGTGTGGCGGATGACCAGCTGCAGGAGATCGACCGCTGGGCACTGGCCGCTCTGGATGACCTGATCGTGAATGCCAAGGCAGGCTACGATGTGTATGACTTCAACAAGGTCTATCACGCCGTCTACAACTTCTGCGTTGTTGCCATGTCCAACTTCTATCTGGATGTGACGAAAGACCGCCTGTACTGCACCAACGGTGTGGGCCGCAAGGCTGCCCAGACCACCATGTACAAGATCCTGGTCGCACTGGACAAGATCATTGCCCCCATCCTCTGCTTCACCAGCCAGGAGATCTGGGACTTCCTGCCCAAGACCGAAGGCATGAACAAGTACGTTGTGTTCGAGGCAATGCCCAAGGCAGGCCAGTACGCTGCAGACGATGCCTTCAAGGCCAAGTGGGCACAGCTCATTGCTGTCCGTGACGAGGTCAAGAAGGTGCTGGAGCAGGCCCGTGCAGAAAAGACCATCGGCGCTTCTCTGGAAGCTTCCGTTACCCTGTACTGCAATGATGCCGTCTATGACCTGCTGAACAGCATTCCCATGGACGAGCTGGCTGACCTGATGATCGTCTCCCATGTGGAACTGGTCAAGGGCGAGGGTGGTTCCGCCTCCGCTGTTGAGGGTCTGGGCGTTGCTGCTGCACATGCCACCGGCGAAAAGTGCGAGCGCTGCTGGAAGTATTCCGCAGACATCGGCACCCACGCCGCACATCCCACCCTCTGCGCACGCTGCGCAAGCGTGGTGGAAGCATAAACCTTCCTGAAATAAACGCTGCGGCGCTCCTTTCGAGCAGGGAGCGCCGCTTTTTGGTATCAGAACACGGGCGGCAGCATGCCGCCGTTGGGAGTATTTTTATGGCATTTGTGATCTTCAATCTGCTGTGCGTTGCGGCGCTGGTCGGCCTCGATCAGGCCATCAAGTTCTGGGCTGTCAGCGCTTTGCAGCCGGTGGGCGCAATGCCGCTGATCCCCCATGTGGTGGAGCTGCGGTTCGTGCTCAATCAGGGCATGGCATTCAGCCTGCTCAGCGGCAAGCAGCTGTTTTTGATCGTTGCAACCAGCGCAGCATTGCTGCTGGTTGCTTATTGGCTGTTCTTCCGCAGCCGGAACAATCGGCTGCAGCAGACCGCACTCATCCTGGTGCTGGGCGGCGGCATCGGCAACTTGATCGATCGTGTGCTGAACGGCGAGGTGGTGGATTACATCAACCTGCTGTTCATGCGGTTCGCAGTGTTCAATTTTGCAGATATCTGTGTCTGCGTTGGTGTGGCACTCTGGGTGCTGGTCATTTTCCTGGAGGAGCTGCACGAGGATACGAAAAAGGGCCCGAAGGAGCAGTAAGCCATGGAGCAGCGTGAATACATCGTAGAAGCCGAGGGCGCAGGCCAGCGCATCGACCGCTTTCTGAGCGGCGAGGACACCGGCCTTTCCCGCAGTGCCCTGCAGGGCCTAGTGGCTGAGGGCCATGTGCTCTGCAACGGTAAGGCCCCGGCCAAGAGCCTGAAGCTCAAGGCAGGGGATATTATCCTGCTGGAGATCCCCGACGCAAAGCCCATCGAGGCTGTGCCGCAGGAGATCCCGCTGGACATCATCTATGAGGATGCACACCTTCTGGTGGTCAACAAGCCCAAAGGAATGGTCGTCCACCCGGCTCCCGGCAACCCGGACGGCACCCTGGTCAACGCTCTGCTCTGGCACTGCAAGGGCAGCCTTTCCGGCATTGGCGGCGAGATCCGGCCCGGCATCGTCCACCGCATCGATAAGGACACCAGCGGTCTGCTGGTGGTGGCAAAGGATGATGCAACCCACATCGGCCTTTCCCAGCAGATGGCAGTGCACAGCGTGGAGCGGGCCTACAATACCATCGTCTATGGCGGCTTTGCCCAGGATGAGGGCTTTGTAGAGAGCAACCTGGGCCGCAGCAAGACCGACCGCAAGAAGATGGCGGTCTATCCGGCCAGTGAGCCCCACACAAAGTACGCCTATACCGGCTACAAGGTGTTGGAACGGCTAGGCGAGTTCACGATGCTGGAGTGCCGCCTGAAAACGGGCCGTACCCACCAGATCCGCGTTCACATGGCTTCCATCCACCACCCGGTGGTGGGCGACCCGGTGTACGGCCCCCACAACTGCATCACCAGCCTGCATGGTCAGTGCCTGCATGCAAAAACGCTGGGGTTTATTCACCCCATCACTGGGGAACACCTGCGGTTCGATTCTGAGCTGCCGGATTACTTCACCCGCTTCTTGACCACGCTCCGTCAGCGCACAGGAGGAAATACTCTATGAAAGAGACGACCATTGACCAGACCCTAGTCCTCTGTGATCTGGACAGCTTGCTGCTGGATGCCGCAGGCAACCTGCCCCAGCTCCAGCGGGACGTGCTGCAGCTTTTTGCCAGCAGGGGCGGCAGGCTGACCGTTTTCTCTCAGCGCTCGCCCCGGGCGGTCCGCTCTCTGTTGGGCGGGGTGCGGCTCAGTGCGCCCGCACTGGTCTGCGGCGGCACACTGGCCTACAACTTTTCGGAGGGCTCCGGCACCGCGCTGTGCAGTTTTGAGGGGATGGAGGAGTCTGTCCTGAAGATGCTGCCCTCCCTGTCCGGCGTGGGCATTGCCCTGCAGATGCGCGATGGCTCCACCCGCGCTGTGCGGATGAGCGAGGGGCTGGTGTTCCACCTCAAGCAGGAGTGGACTCCCTTTGTGCTGAGCAACGCTGCCGATGTCAAGGGCGAGGACGTTCTGCGCATCCTGTTCTATCAGGACAAAAAGCAGATGCCCATTCTGCCCACACTGCAAAAGGCACTGGGGGACGCAGCAGCTTTCCTGCATGCGGAGCGCCTTGCACCGGATACGCTGGTGCTTACCCCGGGCCTTGTCTCAGGCAGTGCCATGCTCAACGCCGTCTGCCCACCCTCCGGCTATGCCGCCGAGCAGCTGACGGTGCTGGCCGGCTGCACGCAGATGCTCGACCTTGTCCATCTGGCGGGGGAGAGCGTTGTGCCTGCGGATGCCGCGCCTGAACTGCGCCTTGCCGCCAACCGGATGACCCTGACCGACCACGATGCCGGTGCAGCGGCAGAGCTTTTGTACGGCATGGTGCGCCGTGCGGAAACTTCTGCGTAAAATCATTGTAAAGCTCTCTGCAAATTCTCCGCAGAGGGCTTTCTTTTTCAGAGAAAGTCGGGTACAATGGAATGAAGAAAGCCAGTCTCACAAAAACGGAACAGAGATTTCTGTGGACAGCGGCCCTTGTCTGCGCGGTATGCGTCGCGCTGGCGTTTGGGTTTGCCGTTCCGCGGCAGACAGGGCCGGGCCGTGCAGCCGGGAGTGAAACACCGCTCATCCAGCTGGCGCGGGTCGATCTGAACACCGCCGGGCAGGACGCTCTCTGCACCCTGCCGGGGGTGGGGGAACAGCGCGCCCGGGCCATCATCGAATACCGGGAGCAATATGGGCGCTTTGCTGCGGTGGAAGAGGCCGCCGCCGTGCCCGGCCTGACAGAAGCAGTGGTGGCTGAGTGGGATGGGCTTGCTTATGTGAGCTGAAGCGCTGCGGCGAAAGCCGCAGGTCAGGGAAAAAGGGAGTAAACTACTATGAAAGAGGATACGATCTTCATCAACCGTGAACTCAGCTGGCTGGACTTTAACCGCCGTGTGCTGGTGCTGGGCAAGGACAAGAATGTCCCGCTGGCAGAGCAGGTGAAATTCCTTGCCATTTATGGCTCCAATCTGGATGAATTTTTCATGGTGCGTGTGGGTTCTCTGCAGGAGCGCGCCAACCTTGCACGCAGTCAGAAAGATAAGGACAAGCGTGAGAACAAGACCAACATGACGGCCGAGGAACAGCTGAACGCCATCATGCCCAAAGTTGCCCATCTGCAGGAGGACTGCGATAAATACTACGAGAAAGCGCTGGAAAATCTGGATGCCTGCGGCTATAAAAAGGTAAACTTCGATGCGATGGATAAGGAGCAGGAGCGCTTCTGGAAAAAGTACTTCCAGAACGAGCTGTTCCCCATCCTCAGCCCGCAGATCGTGGACAACCGCCACCCGTTCCCATTTCTGCGCAATAAGGAGATCTACCTCGGTGCTCTGCTCAAGGAGAAAGAGGGCCAGAGCCTTGGTATGATCCCCATCTCCAGCCAGATGGAGCGGCTGATCCTGGTGCGCCGGGAGGGCAAGACCGAGTTTGCCCTGACAGAGGAACTGGTGCTCCACTATGCGTCCCTTATCTTCGGCAAGGATGCCGTCCAGGAAAAGTGCCTGTTCCGCGTCACCCGCAACGCCGACATTGATGTAAAAGAGGGCATGATGGACCATGATATCGATTACCGCGAGATCATGGCCGACCTGCTCAAGCGCCGCCGCAAGCTGGCGGCTGTGCGCCTGCAGGTCACGCCGAAGGCCGCCCCGGAGGTTCAGCGTTTGCTGTGCGACAAATTAGAGCTGAGCCATAAGCGGGTATTTGCCCAGAAGAGCCCACTGGATCTGAGCTTCTTCTACAAGCTCACCGGGAAAATGGAGGCCGAGGGCAACCCGGAGCTATTCTATCCCTCGGCCCGGCCCATGCTGCCGCCCCAGGATTATGACCTTGCTGCCGAGGTAGAAAAGCACGATGTCCTGCTCAGTTATCCGTATCAGTCCATCCGCCCCTTCATCGCGATGCTGAAAAAGGCTGCGCGGGATCCGGAGGTCATCTCCATCAAGATGACCCTTTACCGGATGGCGCGGGAATCCCAGATCGTGCAGGCCCTGATCGAAGCCGCCGAAAACGGCAAGGAAGTGGTGGCTCTGGTGGAGCTGCGTGCCCGCTTTGACGAGCAGAACAACATCGACTGGTCCAAGCAGCTGGAAGAGGCTGGCTGTACTATCCTCTATGGCTTTGATGATTACAAGGTGCACTCCAAGCTGACCCTCATCACCAAGAAGGGCCCGCAGGGCTACAGCTACATCACCCAGATCGGCACCGGCAACTACAACGAAAAGACCAGCGAGCTCTATACCGATTATTCGTTTATCACGGCAGATCTGGGCATCGGTGAGGAAGCCTCCAACGTGTTCCAGAACCTTGCCGTGCAGAAGCTGACGGAGACCACCGAGAAGATGCTGGTGGCTCCTCTGCGCTTCAAGAGCGTGCTGCTGGACGAGATGGACCGGGTCATCAATGCAGCCAAGCTGGGCCGTCCGGCATCCATGATCCTGAAAAACAACTCCATCTCGGATCGGGATATCATCCTGAAGCTCGAAGAAGCCAGCTGTGCAGGAGTCCGCATTGATATGATCGTGCGCGGTATCTGCTGTGTCCGCGCCGAGGTGCCGGGCAAGACCGAGAACCTGCATATCCGCAGTCTGGTGGGCCGCTACCTTGAGCATGGCCGCATCTACAGCTTCTTCGATGGCGTGACCACCCGCATCTATATCGCCTCCGGCGATTTCCTCACCCGCAACACCGAGTGCCGCGTGGAGGTGGGTGTCCGGGTGGAGGACCCTGTCCTCATCCAGAAGCTGAGCGATATCCTGCAGCTGCAGCTGCGGGATAACGTCAATGCCCGGGAGATGCGGGCAGACGGCAGCTATCAGAAGGTGAAAGCGGCCCCCGGTGAGCCCCTTGTCAACGGCCAGATGGACATGTACGATCTGCTCCGGGATGACTGGCTCGCCCGGGATGCTGCTCCTGCGGCAGAACCGGAGCAGCCCGAGCCAAAGGCACCGGAACGGCCGTCTGAGCCCGAAACGAGACCGGAGCCGGTTCAGGTGGCGGAGCAGCCCGCAGAACCAGCAAAACAGCCTGCCACGGTGAAAGCAGCACCTGCTCCGGCTGTGCAGAGCGCACCCGCTCCGCACGCTGTTGATCGCGCGGAACGGCACGGCCACTCCAGCCTCTTCCAGCGGCTCCATGACTGGCTCCGCCGGTAAATACGGAAAGAGCACCCTCTGGGAAATCTCCCAGGGGGTGTTTTGGTTCTCAGTGATCTTCCTTCTGCATACACTTTCCAGAACGGAGGGCGAAAAGATGCAGGCAAAACATGGACGAGCAGGGAAACACAAGCGATATCAACGGGCGGCGGTGCTGGCTCTGACGGTGCTGCTGATCATTCTGCTGGCGGGCAGGGTGCTCCCGGTCTGTGCGGGCAAAAATGTCCCGGCGGGAGCCAGCCTGAAACAGGCAAAGCCGGGGCAGATCCTCTGCTTCCCGCTGGAAACGGCGGCGTGGCGTGTTTCTGATCCCTACGGCTGGCGGGAGGATCCCTTTACCGGGGAAAAAGCCTTCCACCGGGGCGTGGACCTTGCCTGCGAGGAGGGTACACCGGTCCTTGCGGCACTGGACGGCGTGGTGACCGCCGCCCGGCGTGGAACCGCTTACGGCAACTATGTCCGGCTGACCCATGGGGACGGGCAGGAAACGCTCTATGCCCACATGCAGTATCTCTATGTCCGGGCCGGGGAGGTGGTTGCAGCGGGCCAGCGGCTGGGCACTGCCGGACAGACGGGCCGTGCCACCGGGGCACACCTACACTTTGAATTTCTGACAGGCGGCATCCGGTATGATCCTTCTGCCGCACTGAGCCCGCCATGATGCGGCATCGATTCCGGTATGGGCCGCTTGTGTTCCGGGACCCGTTGCTGCTCTGCGGGGCGCTGTACGTTCTGCTCTATTTCGATGCAAGCGGGTTTCTGCGGCTGGGGCTGCTGGCGGCATTCCTGCATGAGTGGGGGCACATCGGGGTATATCTTGCCCTGTTTGGGCAGTTTCCGGTCATTGAAGTCACCCTTACCGGCTTTTGTATGCGCACCCGGGGCAGGGAAATGCCCCTGTGGCAGACCGCTCTTCTTGCCGCGGCAGGCCCTGCGGTGAATTTGGTACACGCTGGCGCCTCTGTCCATCGGTCTGGGGTTGTTCAATTTGATTCCCATCCCGCCGCTGGATGGGGCACAGCTGGCGGCGTGCGGATGGTGGTGCCTCCAAAACAATGATTGCATTTCCCGGCAGAATCGGGTACAATAAAATGAATGAAATAAAACTGTTCTGTCAATGGAGGAACTTGATGTTTGATCCCAAGCTGAAAGAAGCGCTGGGCCGGGTGCAGAAGCCGGGCCGTTACACCGGCGGCGAACCGGGCAGCGTGTATAAAGACAAAGAAAAGGTGGATGTCCGGTTTGCATTCTGCTTCCCGGATACCTATGAGGTGGGCATGTCCTTCCTCGGTGAGAAGATCCTGTACGAGCTGCTCAACAGCCACGAGAACTGGTGGTGTGAGCGGGCCTTTATGCCCTGGCTGGATATGAAGGCTGAGATGGAGCGGCTGGACCTGCCCCTGTACACAATGGAAAGCAAGGACCCCCTGACCGATTTTGATGCGGTGGGCTTTACCCTGCAGTACGAGCTTTCCTATACCAACATTCTGGCAATGCTCGATCTGGCGCACATTCCGTTCTACGCAAAGGACCGCGACGAGCACTGGCCCCTGATCGTGGCGGGCGGCCCCTG
>OICE01000624.1_pt1 | contig 9947 bp, 10 predicted proteins | sample 1581171 | NCBI WGS metagenome assembly OICE01 (sample SAMEA3882545, study PRJEB24775) | human gut metagenome | biome: human-associated habitat; feature: intestine environment; material: feces | place: Netherlands | collected 2009/2010 | reverse complement strand
GGAAAATGGGTAGTTCTATTTTCACATCCAGGAGATTTTACCCCCGTATGCACGACTGAGATGATTGCTTTTGCAAAAGCAAATCCATATTTTGAAAAACTAAATACTTGTCTTTTGGGATTAAGCATAGATAGTAATCCGTCGCATTTAGCGTGGGTATATAACATATATTGCAAAACGGGGATACAAATACCATTTCCTATAATAGCGGATAGAAGCGGAGAAATAGCAAGAAAATATGGAATGATAGCAAGTGATGTAAGTACTACAGAAACAGTAAGAAATGTATTTATAATAGATGACAAAGGAATAGTAAGATTAATTTTAGTATATCCTTTGAATGTGGGAAGATGCATACCAGAAATACTTAGAACGGTGCAAGCGTTACAAGTAGCAGACTTGAACAAAGCATCAACACCAGCAAATTGGATACCAAACCAACCAATAGTACCCCCACCAAAAACATTTGAAGAATTAATGAAAAGAAGAGAAGAAATAATGCGTAATCAGAATGGTATGATGTGGTACTTGAGTTTTCAAAATTCTCAAAGAGAAACAGAAAACAATAGAATAGAAGAGCCCAAGAAGGCAATAGAAAGCAAAGAAAAGACAAACAAAAAAATTCAATAAATTACAAAATTTTTCCTCAAAAAGGCAGAATAAAAAATATTAATTAGGAGAAAATAAAAATAATAAAATTTGAGGAGGATATATTATGAAACCAAATAACAATGAAAATCAAACAATAAATTGTACAGTATCATCTTGTAAGTACAATAATTGTCAAAGACAAAAATGTGAATTGGAAGGAATAATAGTAACACCAGTAGAGGGATGTCAAACAAAACAACCAGACGAATCTATGTGTTCTAGCTATAAAAATTCAAAAAAATAAAAAAATTTTAATTTGCCGACACGTTTCGACAAATTATTTTTTTGAAATGTGGTATCATACAGACGGAGGAGTTGATGAACATGAAAAAAAATACATTAGCACGACTAAAACACACAGCACGACTAGAATCATTAATTGCTCAAGGGGCTGACTATGAACTAATATTAAAGCAGAGTCAGAAAATCGACAAATATATTGTAGAAGAAATGAAGGAGAGAAACAAGAGGAAGAATTTCAATAAATTTTAATTGTACATAAAAAATAGATGATAAAAAGTTTATCATCTATTTTTAAGGGTTATAGACATATTAATTTTGAGATAAACTTCTTTGAATATACATTTGAGAATCTTTTTTCTTCAAATCTTCACGTTTGTCATACAACTTTTTACCCTTGCCAATACCGAGTTCTACTTTTACAATACTGTTTTTAAAATAAAGAGAAATAGGAACTAAAGTATAACCTTTCTGCTTAATCAGACCGGTTAGCCTAAAAATTTCTCTTTTATTTAGCAACAGTTTTCTATTACGCATAGGATCTTTGTTAAAGATATTGCCTTGTTCATAAGGACTAATATGCATTGAACAAATAAAAACTTCGCCATTTTTAATTTCGGCGTAACTATCTTTTAAATTAACTTTACCATTTCTAATGGACTTTATTTCTGTACCAGTTAAAACAATTCCAGCTTCTAATGTATCAATTATTGTATAATTATGTTTTGCAGTTGGATTTTTAGCAATATTTTTTATCATAATTTAAAACTCCTTTCAGAAATCATTAATATTATAACATCTAAAAGAAAGTTTTAAAAGAGATATGTAAATAATTTTATAATTAAATTGATAATTATAAAATTATTTTGATACTTATTCATTATGGTTATGAATTTCTGTTTTCTCATTTTGCTTACTGTAAGCTATAGTCATCCAAACTACGGCAATACCAACAACGGCTAGAATTGCCCAAGTCCAAATCTTCACAGACATATCTGAGAAAAGATTGTTTGTAGTTGTGGATGTTCTTGTTGCATTGTAATTGTTTGTGCTACCAGTAATTACAGTATTATTTGCTTTTTGATTCTTCATAGTATCCATAGCACTAGAAACAGTATTTTTTACTGCATTTGCTCCTTGTGAAACCACGTTACCAACAGTAGATGCACCGTTTTGAACAGCACCTTCAGTGCTATTTATCATGTTAGTAGTTGCGATGCAAGATGAAGAACTAAGAGCAAGAAATGTAATAAAAGAAGCGACTAAAATTGAAAATTTCTTTTTCATAATTTCCTCCTTTTTGATAAATAATATTATTAGTATTAATTTAAAAAAATAAAATATACATTGAAAAATTGGAAAAATAAATCGTAAAAAAATAAGCTTGTGAGGAATTCACAAGCAATTTGATTCTACACACTTTTTTGTGCAGGAAAATAGGTATTGCCAAGTTTAGAGTGTAACTTTAACACTAGCCGTGTAAGAGAACCCAACAGAAGACAAAACTTTACATTATTACAAAAATATGGTATAATTTAATTGATGGCGAAAACGCCACACATTTGACAAATGAAGGAGAATCTACATGAAAAATTGCAAATTGGTGGTTCGGATTAGCATCCTGATCATCGGCCTCCTTATCGGAGCCAATGTGTGTGCTTTGGCACACAACTTCGACAACGAAGTGGTCAATTTTACCCAGTGGGTAATGGGTTGGGTAATTGTCATGATTGTCTTGAACTTTTCAAGAAACTGCGTATTCACAAATGTGTTGAATCTTTTCATTCTTGGTCTTGTAATGGGATCGGGAATTGAAAGAACCCTGCTTCTGAATGTTGGGACACTTCTGGCAGCAACCACAATAACCGTATTGGCACTTCTTATCATTGTCCTTCTGAAAGGAAGAAATGCCAAGAGAGAAGAAACTGATGAGGAGTAAAATCTCCAACTACCCCGTAGCTAGATTAGGCTACGGGGTAGCTTTGTATAGAAAAAACTCTGCAAAAGCACTTGCAGAGCCGGATTTTGGTTGGGATGGTGTGATTCGAACACACGCATATCGGAGTCAGAGTCCGAGGCCTTACCGCTTGGCGACATCCCAATATTTACTACAACATATATAATAACACAAACAAAAACAAAAATCCAGTCTTTAAAAAAATTTTTATATATGATATTATATAAAGTATTAATAGGAGATTTATAAAAATGTATGACATATTAAATAAAATTGACAACACAAAGGATTTAAAAAAATTAAATATAAAAGAAAAAGAAGAATTAGCTCAAGAAATTAGAGATTTTATAATAGAAAATGTTTCAAAAACGGGTGGACATTTAGCGTCAAGTTTAGGAGTAGTAGAATTAACCATATCATTGCATGATATATTCAATACACCTGAGGACAAAATAGTATGGGATGTTGGACATCAAGTTTATGCACATAAAATTCTTACAGGAAGAAAAGAAAAATTTGCTACATTACGAAAATTAAACGGAATCGCAGGATTCCCAAAAACGGCAGAATCTGAATACGACTGCTTTAATACAGGGCATAGCAGTACGTCAATTTCCGCAGCTTTGGGAATGGCAAGAGCAAGGGATATCAAGAACGAAAATTATAAAATAATAGCAGTGATAGGCGATGGAGCTTTAACGGGTGGAATGGCGCTAGAAGCGTTAAATGACGCTGGTGTAAGTAATACAAATATTATAGTTATATTAAATGATAATGAAATGAGTATAGAAAGAAACACTGGCGGACTAGCTATGGCTTTGTCAAAAATGAGAACAAAGAAATTCTATACAAATTCTAATAAAAGAATCAAAAATGCGGTAAGAAAAATTCCAAAAGTGGGAAATTCTATTATAAAATTTGTAAGAAGAGTGAAATATAGCATAAAACAACTAGTCTTGCCAAATATGATGTTTGAGGACTTGGGTTTCAAATATCTTGGACCTGTTGATGGAAATGACATAGAAAAATTAGAAGCAATGATGTCCAGAGCAAAAGATTTAACAGGACCGATATTAATACACTGTAAAACTGTAAAAGGTAAAGGATACAAATATGCAGAAGAAAATCCAGACAAATATCATAGCACTTCAAGTTTTGATATACAAACAGGGAAAGCACTGAAACAGAAAAAGACGGACTATTCTAAAGTGTTTGGAGAAAAATTAGTAAAACTTGCAAAAAACAATAAAAATATAGTAGCAATAACAGCTGCAATGACAGAAGGAACAGGACTTACTAAATTTAAAGAAGAATATCCGGAAAGATTTTTTGATGTAGAAATAGCAGAACAACATGCTCTGACAATGGCAGCCGGAATGGCAATGGCTGGAATAACACCAGTAGTTGCAATATATTCGTCATTCTTGCAAAGAGCATATGACCAAATAATCCATGATATATGTATGCAAAATTTGCATGTGGTTATGTGTATTGACAGAGCAGGAGCAGTAGGTGCTGATGGAGAAACGCACCATGGAATGTTGGATATGGCGTTTTTAAAATTGATTCCAAATATAACAATAATGGCCCCAAAAGATTTCAATGAGCTAGAAGATATGTTAGAGATTGCTGTAAACGAAATGACGACACCTGTTGCAATAAGATATCCAAGAGGAGGACAATCTGCAACTCTATTTGGAAAAAACGAAAAACAATTTGAAGAAATCGAAAATAAAAAATGTGAGATATTAAAAGAAGGAAAAGATCTTACAATTATAACAATAGGAAAAATGGTAGCAAAAGCAATAGAAGTTTCGAAAGAGCTTGAAAAAGACGGAATAGAAGCCGAAGTTATTAATGCTAGATTTTTAAAACCGTTGGATGAAAAAAGCATATTAAAATCAATACAAAAAACAAAGAGAATAATTACAATCGAAGATGGAAGTATAAACGGCGGATTGTATACTAGTATAGCAGAACTTATTGTAGGACTTAAAAATATAGACTTACGAGGATTTGCGTATGATGATAAATTTGTACAACATGGAACAGTTGAAGAACTTGAAAATGAAAACAAGCTAAATGTAAAAAATATAGTAGAGGAAATTAAAAATGCAGAAAGATGATATTATTAACAAATATAATGACGAAGAGGACAAACTGTTAGCAGCCAGAATTTTGGACAAAATAAAATTAGCGAAAACAAGAAATCAAATTGAATATACAGATTTTTTGAATATGCATCAAAAGGTTATAAGTCAAGAAATTCTAAAAATGCAAAAAGAAGAAAATTACACATTTTTTACTCCTTGTGAAGAAGCTGAGAAACTTGTGCTTGTGGTATATCCGGACAAATATGCAGAACTGTTTGAACAAAACAAGTATAATTATTCAAACATAGCAGAAGTAATAAGAATTAAAATTCCAAAAGAAAATAAAGAAAAATATGTACATAAAGATTATTTAAGTGGTATAATGAAGCTGGGAATAAAAAGAGAAAAAATTGGAGATATTTTTGTTTTTGAAGATGGCGCAGACGTGGTTGTAAGTAAAGAAATCAGCAGATATTTGGTAGAAAGCATAGGCCAACTAACACGATTTAGCAAAGCTCAAATAGAGAAACTGAATATATCAGAAATTAGAAAACCAGATATCAAAAAAGAAATAATGGATATTAGAGTGTCATCACTTAGGCTGGACAACATGGTAGCTGAGCTAGCGCATTGTTCAACAAAATCAAATGAGATAATAGAAGCACAAAGGGTGTTTTTAAATTATATAAATGAAGAGAATAACTCTAAGATAGTAAAACAAGGAGATATAATTGTTATTAGAGGAAAAGGAAAATTTAATGTTTTAAAAATAGAGGGCCAAACTAAAAAAGGAAAAATAATAGTAATGGTAGAACATTATATATAAAAGGGGAAAACTATGGATAAAAACGAGTACTGGAATGAAAAGGATAACGAAAGATATCAAAAAATGAAGGCAGAAATAAATTTTAATGAGCTGGATTTTAAAGGTGCTAAAAAGCTGGCAAAAGTTACAAAGGGAATAGCAAAAACATTTGTTGTAATAGTTGCAATTATCGGGATTTGTGCTTTAATAATTGCTTTCTTATATATAAAAGGACAATGGCAATACATAGGAAGCAGAGTTGATCCTGACGTAATAGAAAATTTGGAGGCAACATACCGAGAAAAATTCAAAATAGTTTCTAAAGAAATAAATGATACAGAAGAAATATATAAAATATCGCCAAAAAACAATAAAAAAATAATATTCACAGCATATAAAAATAAATCTCATACTAGAAACGATTATGAGGATCAAAGCAAAAAATACTTTGTGGAAAAAGTCCTTCCAGAAAATCTAAAAAACAAATTACAGATAACAGAGAGCTATGATAACAAAGTGTATTTACAAGAAACAAAAGCTACATTTTTAAATTATAAAATATACATGGAATTGACAGATTTTAGCCAAATAGAGGATGCTGCAAAAGCAATGAAAGAAATATCGGTGCTAGCTCTAAAAGATGGCAAAATGGTAAGCATGTACACGTTCCCGGGAAGCCTTATAAAAATAGGAAAATACCGAAGCGACACAGTGTATATAGACACAGGGAAAAGCGAAGAAGAAGCAATAAAAGAAGAAAAATATAATTACATTAAATGGCTTAAAACTAATAATCTAAGCACAGACGGAATCCCTAAAGAAGAATTAGATAAATATCGACCAGAATATTTAGAAGTATTTGTAAATGGAAAAAGCGCAAAAGAATTTTGGACAGGAGACAAGCAGGGACAAAACTTTGGAAGCTTCATATTTAGTGCAACATATAATCTGGAAATAGAAGAATATGAATATAACCTAAGATACTTGATTTCAGAACTTGGAATTAAAGACAAAAAGATAGCCCTAGATGGAGCGATAGAATCGATAAAATACAAAGGTAAAACCTATGAACTACAATATGTAACAAATACAATAGAAAAAGGAAAATTACCATACACATGCAGAATGTCATACTTAGAACAATACTTTGGGGCAAAAATAACATATGACTACGAAAATCTAAAAATTTATATAGAAATGTAAAATGTATTGACAAACTAAAACAAATGTTCTATAATAATCGTGGAGGTTATTATGGAACGTTTTATTTTGCACGTAGATGTGAACAATGCGTTTTTATCTTGGACTGCTGTCGAAAAGTTGAAAAGTGGAGATAATTTAGACATTAGAACTATTCCAGCTGTGATAGGGGGAGATGAATCTCAAAGAAGAGGAATCGTACTGGCTAAAAGTCAGTTAGCAAAACAGTTTGGAATAAAAACAGGAGAACCTTTATATCTTGCAAGGCAGAAATGTCCGGCGATTAAGGTCTTTAGCAGTGATTTTAGAGTTTATACAAAATATTCAAAAGCGATGATAGAAATATTTAAAGAATATACGGATCAAATAGAACAATATTCAATAGATGAATGCTCGCTAGACTTAACTCACTTTTTACTACCAAATGAAACAATATTAGAAAAAGCAAAACAAATAAGTAGTGAAATAAAAGAAAAATTAGGATTCACTGTAAACATAGGAGTTGCACACAACAAACTTCTGGCGAAAATGGCATCAGACTTTGAAAAACCGGACAAAATTCATACATTATATGAAGAAGAAATACCAAATAAAATGTGGACTTTGCCAGTATCAGATTTATACATGGTTGGAAGAAGAAGTTTGCCTAAGTTAGAGAAAATGGGAATAAAAACAATAGGAGACTTGGCAAAAACAGACCAAAATATATTGATTAAAAAATTTGGTAAGTTTGGCAAAATGATATGGGAATATGCCAATGGAATAGATAACAATCCGGTAACAGTAAATAATGATAAACCAAAAGGAATAGGAAATTCTGTGACCTTACCACAAGATGTTGCTAACATAGAAAAATTAGAAGAAACGCTACTAGCTCTTACAGAGCAGGTTGCATATAGATTAAGAAAACAAGAACTATTGGCAAATGTAGTGAATGTGCAAATAAAAACAAATGATTTTAAAACATTTTCACATCAAAGGAAATTGGACGAACCAACTGATAGTACCAAATACCTTTATAAAGAAGCAAAAAGATTATTGGACACACTATATCAAAATTCAATGAATAAGCAGATTAGATTAATAGGAGTACGAGTAGATAATTTAGAAGAAAAAGAACAAATGCAAATATCTCTGTTTAATCAGACAGATACAGAAAAAGAAAAACAAAGAAAAGTAGACAAAGCAGTTGATGCAATAAAAGAAAAATTTGGCTATGAAATGATAACAAGAGCTGGAAAAATGAAAGTAGGCAAGTTATTAAGAACTGACAAAGAATAATACAAAAATAATAAAAAAAGAGTAGTCAAAAGTTAATAAATATAGTATAATAATAAAGATTTTAATAAGCCACAAGAAAAGAGGAAAAAATGAAAAAATATTATTTTACATCAGAGAGCGTTACAGAAGGACATCCTGATAAAGTATGTGACAATATCTCTGATACAATTCTAGACGAATGTCTAAAACAAGATGAAAACTCTAGAGTAGCAATAGAAACGTTTGCTTCTAGCAATACAATTACGATTGCTGGACAGATAACTTCTACTGCAAGAATAAAAATAGGAGAAATTGTTAGAGAAAAGCTAAAAGAAATAGGCTATGACAATGCTCAAACAGATATTGATTACAGAACTTGCAACATTAATGCAGATATAACAAAACAAAGTGCAGATATTGCACTTGGAGTTGATGTTGGAGGAGCTGGAGATCAAGGAATAATGTTTGGTTATGCCTGTGACGAAACACCAAATTATATGCCTTTTGCAATAGATATGGCACATAAATTAGCTAGAAGATTGACACAAGTAAGAAAAGAAGGAATAGTAGACTTCTTAAGACCGGACGGAAAAACACAAGTAACTGTTGAATATGAAGACGACAAACCAAAAAGAATAGAAACAATATTAATATCGACTCAACACTTAGAAACAGCAACACTTGAAGAAGTTAGACAAGCTGTTATTGAAAATGTAATAAAACAAGTTGTTCCAGAAAGTATGATGGATGAAAACACAAAAATATATGTAAACCCAACAGGAAGATTTGTAATAGGGGGACCTTTGGGAGATACAGGACTTACAGGAAGAAAAATTATAGTAGACACTTATGGTGGCTATGCAAGACATGGTGGAGGAGCATTTTCTGGAAAAGATGCAAGCAAGGTAGATAGATCTGCAGCTTATATGCTTAGACATATTGCTAAAAACTTAGTTGCAAACGGTTATGCAAGAAAATGCGAAATACAAGTATCATATGCAATAGGAATGAAGGAACCACTTTCAATATGTGTAAATACATTTGGAACAAGCGAAAAATCAGAGGAAGAATTAGTTGAATTAATAAGAAATAAATTTGATTTAACTCCAGATGGAATAATAAAATATTTACATTTAAAAGAACCTATATTTGAAAGAACTACAAACTATGGACACTTCGGTAAAGACGATTTACCTTGGGAAAAAATAATAAAAATGTAAGAGGTATTAAGGATGTATCAAATTATTGATGGTAAGGCACTTGCTAAAAAAATAAGAGAAAAACTAAAAGAAGAAAACGATAAGCTCAAAGAAAAAGGAATAGTATCAAAATTAGCAGTAATATTGGTGGGGGACGATAGTGCTTCAAAAATATATGTAAGAAACAAAAGCAAAGCTTGTCAAGATGTAGGAGTAGAATATGAAGAAATATTATTAAGCTCAGACACAACAATGGAAAAACTATTAGATGTAATAGACGAACTAAATAATAGAAAAGATATAAATGGAATATTGCTACAAAGTCCTATACCAAGAGGATTAGACATAAAACAAGCATTCGAAAGAATAGATTACAGAAAAGATGTGGATGGTTTTAATCCTGTAAATGTAGGAAAATTAATGATTGGACAAGACTGCTTTATATCTTGTACACCTTATGGAATAATAAGAATGTTAGAAGAATACAATATACCAATAGAAGGAAAACATGCGGTAGTAATAGGCAGAAGCAATATAGTAGG
>OICE01000621.1_pt1 | contig 9953 bp, 8 predicted proteins | sample 1581171 | NCBI WGS metagenome assembly OICE01 (sample SAMEA3882545, study PRJEB24775) | human gut metagenome | biome: human-associated habitat; feature: intestine environment; material: feces | place: Netherlands | collected 2009/2010 | reverse complement strand
ATGATATAGAGACATTTTTGAAAACCTATTATCCGGAATTTATTCCGGCCTATAATGCTTTTCCACATAATGTACAACGTTGGGACGCAATCCGGTATTTAATACTTTATAAGTTTGGTGGTCTATATGTAGACATGGATTATGAATGTACGGAAAATATCACTCCTATATTATGTAATACAGAATGTGCCATGGGATTGGAACCGGAAGCTCACGCTTTCCGTATCCATGTGCCTTACATTGTTGGAAATGCTTTTATGGCGACAGTTCCGGAGCATCCTTATTTCAAAGAGCTGATCGATACTGTATTTTGTACTGAGAAAAATAGCAACATGTACTCTGATCTTTGCGAGTTGATTCTTAATACAACAGGCCCCTGCATGACCACTCAAGTATACAAAAACAGCAATTATCAAAAGCGTGTGACATTAATTCCAGCAGAACTAATAGCACCTCTAACCTATACAGATATAAAAACAATCATAAACAATGAAACAACCAAGAATGTAGAGAGTAAGATAGAGAAGTCATTTGCCATACATTACTTTTTCGGCAGCTGGCTAAACTAATAGAAAATAACTGATAAATAGATGTTGTTATGAACCCCATTGAAGAGTCGATCTACCAATATATAAATAATATAATAGATAAAAAACGAAGTGACCAGCACAAAAGAAACCTTTTCAAACCACTCAAAACGAAACAAGAAATAATAAATAGTCACAATCCCAATCATTGGATAATAAGCGAAATACCCCATATTAAATGGTTCACTGAACCACATGGAAGGAAAATGTTCACTAAATTCTACCGAAGGCTGGCAACGGAACAAAAACTGCTCCGCCGAAGCGAAGAAGTTATCCAGATTGGGAAAAAGACGATTAAATTCAAAGGTATCGGGATACCAATACGCTAAAAATGCCATCTGCACAGCCATTCGTATAAATGCCGTAAGTTTACACGGATACTTGCGATACAAATATATTAATGCAAACGTAATGGCCACAATGCCTGCACGCTCCAAAAGCATAATTACAGGGTGGTCCATACGAGGAAATAATATTAAAACCATTATGGTCGTGAGGGCATTATATATCAGACTAATGCTCTCAACGGCAAACAATCCTTTCACACTGTCTACCCGTTTGAATAAATTTAAAGCCATCCTTCTTTCTTATACCATGCAATGATTTCCTTTACTCCCTTGTCTAAAGGGTACTCAGGACGATATCCCAGTTCTTCCACCAAGGGTGAAATATCGCATTGCCAATTACGTTGTTTCATTATTTTATATTTGTCAGCATTCAGCGTACTTACCTTTCCCAGGCAACGCGCTGAAAATTCAGCGAGCAAAGATACAACTTTTAAAATAAATAATGGGCATTTAATGTGTATAACCCACGGATTACCAAGTTCTTTTTGTATCAAATCAGAAAAAGTACGGCTGGAATAGACATTTCCGTCACTAACAAAATAGGCGCGCTGCCGCACTCCATGTTCTATTGCCAAATAAACAGCTTGTACCAAATCCCTCACATAAATAAAAGTAAGATCCTGTCTTTTAAAACCAGGAGCAAAGTCTATATGCTGCTTGATAGACTTCGCCATCAGAAAATAATCGCGTTCACGAGGACCATAAACTCCAGTAGGACGGAAAATCACTGTCGGAAAATCATTCAATGATTGCAGGTAATGTTCCGACTTTAGCTTACTGACCCCATATGCCGTATTGGGCATTGCCGTATCACGCTCACTGATGGGTGCATAATTATCTTCATGAATAGGACCGAAAATACTAAGTGAACTGATATAGACAAATTGCCGGGGAACCATGTCCAAGGTTCTCAAAGCTTCTACAAAATTACGGGTATAGACATAATTGCCTTTGTCAAATTCGTCCTTATGGCGGCATTTAGTTACACCGGCACAATGAATGATATAATCCCATCCCCCATGCAATTGTTTATGAACAGCCAATTGCTCCGTCAATCTTCCGGGATGAGCAAAATCCAATTCGGCAAATTGAATGCGAGGATCTTTCAAATAGGTACGACTACTGCTTTTACGTACACCAGCCCATACCTGCATCTCTCTCTCCAATCCTCCTTCCACCAGGAAACTGCCAATAAATCCGCTTGCTCCGGTTACCAATACTTTCTTTAAGCAGCAAGTGTTCTTTTGTGCAAATTCTTCGTTATTCATTCTTCGTATGTTATTTCACCGGTTCCACATGAATACCCACATGAGTATCCTCTCCAAACTTTTCTTTCAATCTATGTTCAATACCAGTTGCCGTCTCGTGCGCTTTATGCAGAGAAATGTTCCCATCCATGCGTATATGAATCTCTATAGCATAATTGTTTCCGATGCGCCGCGTGCGTAAATGATGCGGTTCGCTGACTCCATCAAAAGATAACACAATCCCCTCTATCTCACGTTCCACACTATCCGGCAAAGACTTTTCCAGCAATTCATCCAGGCAAGGAACCAGCAGCCTGATGGAAACCCGCATAATAAAGAAACTGACTGTCACAGCGGCAATAGGATCAAGTACCGCCCAATGAGGACCAAGTAAAATCGCTCCGCCAATACCGACAGTCGTACCAATGGATGATAATGCATCACTCCTATGATGCCACGCATTCGCCACAACAGCCTGTGAGTGGCATCTTTTCCCCACTCTGACTGTATATTGATAAAGTATTTCCTTCAACAGAATAGAAATAATGGCAGCAACCAATGCCAACATTCCCGGTTGACGAAGTTCCCCACCTCGTAGGAAAACCAATATATCTGTTGCTCCATTCCACAATATTCCAAATCCTACCCCCAATAATGCCATACCAATGAAAGCAGTAGCCAATGTTTCATATTTCCCATGGCCATAATCATGGCTCTTGTCCACTGGTTTATTGGATATACGTACAAAAAGAATCACTACTACGTCCGTAATGAAGTCAGATAGAGAATGAACTGCATCTGCCAACATAGCAGCACTATGCCCTGCAATTCCGGCAAGGAATTTAAAAATAACCAGCAAGAAATTAACGAAACTCCCCACTAGTGTAACTCTATAAATTTCTTTTTCCCTGATTTTCTTATCAAGTTCAGTCATAACAATTGTTTTAGAACGGACAAAGATAGCACGTTTCATTTAGATTCAACCAAATTTAATGTATCTATTGAACCGCTATTCCAATTATTTTGTTTACTTTGTAGCACATAATACATAAATATATCCCCTTATGGCTAAAAAGAAAGAAAAAAAAGCAGGGAAACGCATGAAAAAAAGCGAAATGTCTGAACGACTGATAAGCTTATTCCACACAAAACCGAACGAAACATTCAGTCTGAAACAATTATCAAGCAGTCTGAACCTTACTACACATCCTCTTAAAATGCTTTGTGCCGACATCATTACTGAAATGATTGAGGATGATTTTCTGCAAGAAGTAGAAAAAGGACACTACAAACTGAACGACCACGGCCTGATTATGACTGGTGTCTTTCAGCGTAAAAGCAATGGCAAGAACTCCTTCATCCCCGATGATGGTGGAGAAACCATTTTCATAGCCGAACGTAATTCGGCACATGCCATGAATAATGACAAAGTAAAAATAGCCCTCTTTGCCAAACGTAAGAACCGGAACCCGGAAGGTGAAGTGATAGAGATTCTGGAACGTGCCAACGATACTTTTGTCGGCACACTGAAAGTAGAGAAATTCTACGCCTTTCTGCTGACCGAGAACCGCACTCTGGCAAATGATATTTTTATCCCGAAAGATAAGCTGAAAGGTGGAAAGAATGGGGACAAAGCAGTCGTGAAAATTGTAGAATGGCCCGAAGAGGCAAAAAACCCGATAGGACAAGTCATTGATATTTTGGGAAAAGCAGGAGAAAACACAACTGAAATGCATGCCATTCTGGCCGAATTCGGCTTACCTTACGTATATCCCAAGAATGTAGAAACCGCTGCCGAAAAGATTCCGGCAGAGATTTCCGAGGCGGACTATGCAGAACGTGAAGATTTCCGCAATGTAACAACTTTCACCATTGACCCTAAAGATGCAAAGGACTTTGATGACGCGCTCTCCATCCGTCTCATCAAACCGGGACTATGGGAAGTAGGCGTACACATTGCCGATGTTACTCATTATGTAAAAGAAGGAGGCGTTATCGACAAAGAAGCTGAAAAACGCGCTACTTCCGTTTATCTGGTAGACCGTACCATCCCCATGTTGCCCGAACGGCTGTGTAACTTCATCTGTTCCCTCCGCCCCGACGAAGAGAAACTGGCATTCTCCGTCATTTTCAATATGAATGAAAAGGGAGAGGTGAAAGACTCGCGCATCGTGCACACCATTATAAAGAGCGACCGCCGTTTCACCTATGAGGAGGCGCAAAAAGTGATTGAAACGGGTGAAGGCGACTACAAAGAAGAAATTCTGGAACTGAACAAACTGGCACAAATCCTGCGTAAACAAAGATTGGCTGCCGGTGCTATTGACTTTGACCGCGTAGAAGTGAAATTTGAGATAGACGAAACCGGCAAACCGCTCAGTGTCTACTTCAAAGAATCCAAAGAGGCCAATAAGTTGATAGAGGAATTTATGTTGTTGGCCAACCGCACGGTTGCCGAAAAAATCGGTAAAGTACCTAAAAACAAGAAAGCCAAAGTATTCCCTTATCGTATCCACGACCTTCCGGACCCCGATAAACTGGAGAACTTGAATTGGTTTATCAATCGCTTCGGATATAAGATACGTACATCGGGTAGCAAAACTGAGATATCCAAATCCATCAATCGTTTACTGGACGACATAAAGAACAAGAAAGAACAAAATCTGGTGGAAACCGTATCCTTGCGTGCCATGCAAAAGGCCCGTTATTCCACACATAATATTGGCCACTATGGTCTGGCATTTGACTATTATACTCACTTTACCTCACCTATCCGCCGTTTTCCGGATATGATGGTTCATCGTCTGCTCACCCGCTATCTGGCAGGAGGACGTACGGTACAGGAAGCGAAATACGAAGAATTGTGTGACCATAGCTCTGAAATGGAACAAATCGCCGCCAATGCGGAACGTGCCTCTGTAAAATACAAACAAGTAGAGTTTATGGGTGAACGTTTGGGCATGGAGTTCGATGGAGTCATTTCCGGAGTTACCGAATGGGGACTTTATGTGGAACTGAACGAAAACAAGTGCGAAGGTATGATTCCCATGCGTGACCTTGGTGATGACTATTATGATTTCGATGAAAAGAACTATTGTCTGACGGGACGCCGGCATCACAAAAAATTCAGTTTGGGAGATCCGGTTACCATTAAAGTGGCCCGCGCCAATCTGGAGAAAAAGCAACTTGATTTCGCTTTGGTCGAGAAATAAAGATTAACATCCTGTTGTAGGGGCAGACTGGTTCTTCCCCTACAACAAGACAATAGTTTCATTTACTTCACTCTTCTATTCAACTGATTATTCGCTTTATCCGGCTTCGATTTGCCGATCCGTTTACCACCGGACTTCTTTTTAGTTTCCTGTTTTGCCTTAAAAGCAAATGGATTTTTCTTATTTACCATAAATATTCCCTTTTTTCTGCAAAAATAAAGGATTAACATCAATATTCATTCTATTTATTGGCAATAATATAGAATTTACTTACTTTTGTCCTTCTAAAGCATTCAGTTCATGACTACATTCAATTACACGAACATATTAACGCAGGCAGTAGATGAATTATCTGAAAGCCAGTCCTATAAAGGATTATTCCACCAACACAAAGATGGAGATCCTTTACCATCTGCCAAATCCCTATACAAGATAGTAGAATTGGCACGCGCCATTATCTTCCCCGGCTACTTTGGTAATTCCACCGTTAACAGCCATACCATCAACTACCATATCGGTGTAAATGTAGAAACCCTGTTCGGTCTGCTGACCGAACAAATTCTGGCAGGACTTTGCTTCGGACAGGAAAACAGTAAAAATGCAACCGATGACAATGAACCGTGCAGAGAAACAGCCTCTTTGCTGGCAGCTCGTTTCATCAGTAAACTGCCCGAACTCCGCCGCATTCTGGCTACCGATGTAGAAGCCGCATATTATGGTGATCCCGCCGCCACATGCTTTGGTGAAATCATCAGTTGCTATCCGGCTATCCGCGCTATCAGCAATTACCGCATCGCACATGAGCTGTTAATACTGGGTGTACCTTTAATCCCCCGCTTCATTACAGAAATGGCACATTCGGAAACCGGTATCGATATTCATCCGGGGGCACAAATAGGACACCATTTCACTATCGACCACGGTACAGGTGTAGTAATCGGAGCGACCAGCATCATCGGAAATAATGTGAAACTCTATCAAGGGGTAACATTAGGAGCTAAAAGCTTTCCGCTAGACAATAATGGAAATCCCATTAAAGGCATTCCACGCCATCCTATTTTAGAAGACGATGTCATTGTATATTCCAATGCAACCATTTTAGGGCGTGTTACTATTGGCAAGGGTGCTACCGTAGGAGGTAATATTTGGGTAACAGAAAATGTACCTGCCGGATCACGTATCGTACAGCGAAAAAACAAAGACGAATAAAACCCCTTTGCCATCATAGAAATGCTGACATCACAAAATGGTCTAAAAAGTAGTATGGCAGCAAACTTTTTAATAAAACAGTAACTTCCTGTACACCTTCTTGTAACAGATAAACAAGATATTTGCAGTACGATAAAAAAGGAGGTATATATGGAACTTAAAAGCAATGAATATCAGATAGAATGTACACCCTACGGGGAATATTACGCCTTTTTAACAGACTACCACCAATGCTGCACTTACGGCGAAACTGCCGAAGAAGCATTGGAAACCCTGTCAGATATCGCCGATGAGTTTTTCTGCGAAATAAACGAAGTCTATCTGGCAGAAGAATTCGCATAAAAGTCACTCAACCTATTAATCATAGAATTTCTCTTACAGAAACCATACCTGTGTGATACAGATATGGTTTCATTTTGTCCTAAGCATGCCCCATACGGTAGAGACTGTACCCCAAATAAACCAAATACAAACAAGAGACCAGTATCATTAAAGCACAAACCACATATCCCTTACGTTTCTCATCCGTCAATTCCATTTTCATTCTGATTTCTATTTAAGTTTCTTGATTCAGCAAAAATGGCAAATTCCTGTGTAGAATTTATTTCTATAGGATAACAATTACATTGCCGGATACATATTTTGTCAATTTATTCCACAGATATACCCAATTCCGTTTTCAAAGAATTTTTATAATCAAAGGTAAATAAAGACCCCGGCAAGGAGCGTGGACGCCCCGATTTCATCCTCTTTTTTGCTTCATCAAACAGATTAATTCTCTAAATAATTGATTAGCAAACAGAAAATCATTAAATTTGTCCCATCAATTGAAATTACGTAATTATCATTTAAGATGAAGGAAGAATTCGAGCTAATCGCCAAGACTTTCCAGGGACTGGAAGAAGTACTGGCAAAAGAACTCACCGAGCTGGGAGCCAGCAATATAGAAGTAGGAAGACGCATGGTAGCCTTTACGGGCGATAAAGAAATGATGTATAGGGCAAACTTCTGCCTGCGTACAGCCATCCGGATACTGAAACCCATCAAACACTTCACAGCCAAAGATGCCGACGAGGTTTACGAACAGATTAAAGCCATCCGATGGGAAGACTATCTGGATACGGACAAGACCTTTGCCGTGGACGCGGTTGTATTCAGTGAAGAGTTCCGTCATTCCAAGTTCGTTTCCTACAAGGTGAAGGATGCCATCGTGGACTATTTCCGCGAGAAGACCGGCGAACGTCCCGGCGTGCGTGTCAACAAACCGGACGTGCTGCTGAACATACACATTGCCGAAACCAAATGTACGCTGTCTCTCGACTCCAGCGGCGAATCGCTGCACCGCCGCGGTTATCGCCAGGAAGCAGTAGAGGCCCCGCTGAATGAGGTGCTGGCCGCCGGCATGATATTGATGACCGGCTGGCGTGGCGAATGCGACCTGATAGACCCGATGTGTGGTTCGGGAACCATTCCCATCGAAGCGGCGCTGATTGCACGCAACATCGCTCCGGGCGTATTCCGCAAGGAGTTCGCTTTCGAGAAGTGGGTGGATTTTGACCAGGAGCTGTTCGACACGATATACAATGACGACAGCCAGGAACGTGAATTTACGCATAAGATATACGGTTACGACAACAGCCCGAAGGCAAACGAAATTGCCACACACAATATAAAGGCTGCCGGCGTAAGCAAGGACGTGGTATTGAAGCTGCAACCTTTCCAGCAATTCGAGCAACCTGCGGAGAAATCAATCATCATCACCAATCCTCCCTACGGTGAGCGTATCTCTACCAACGACCTGCTGGGCCTTTACTCCATGATTGGCGAGCGTCTGAAACATGCCTTTACGGGCAACACCGCATGGATTCTTTCTTACCGGGAAGAGTGCTTCGACCAAATCGGGCTAAAAGCCACCTCCAAGATACCTTTATTCAATGGTGCGCTGGAATGCGAATTCCGCCAGTACGAAATCTTCGATGGAAAGTACAAGGAATTTCGTGCCGAAGGCGAGGAGTTGAGCAAGGAGCGCAAAGAATTTCGTCCGGCTTCTGGGGAACGGAAAGAGTTCAAACCCGGAGAAAGACGCGAATTCCGTCCCCGATTCAGCGGAGAGAGACGTGAATTCGGTAGCGAAAGACGCGAGTTCAACGGCGAACGCAGACCAAGAGAATTCAAGGACGGCGAAAAGCGCGAATTCCGTCCGCGTGAAAGAAGAGAGTTCAAGGATGGGGAAAGACGGGAGTTCAGACCGAGGGAAAGACGTGAATTCGGTGGAGAACGCAGAACAAGGTCGGGTGAGTCTTACCCGGAAAGCAAAAGAAGAGAGGCGGGAAAGAAGGAAGAAGAATAACACGAACAATGACAAGGAGAATGAATGCAAAGAAAATAAGTAAGAGCATTCTTGCACTGCTGATAACAGTACCTGCTCTGCTTGCAACAAACGCTATGGCACAAGAACTAAAAAAGCCGACCCTGGAAGATCTGATTCCCGGAGGTGAGACCTACCACAAACCGGAAAACAAATCGTACCAGTGGTGGGGCGATGCCGCTTGTCTGGAACTTGGCATCGACAATATAGAAGGTACATGGGCTGTCAAAGGATTAGGTGCCAAGCCCGGAGAGAAATTCACTGCCATCACATTGGAAGAAGCCAACGCGCTGCTGGAAGAAAAAGGACTTGGAAAACTGCGTCACTTTCATGCTGCAAAGGCTGTCAACGTACCCCGAGGCGTCAATCTGGGTATTCAAGTCCAAATAGACCCACTCCTGCTGCTGAACACCGGCAAGTACCGTGCCCTCGTCGACTGGAAGAAGAAAAAAGTCATCTGGAGCCAGCCTTGCCCCGCCCAAGCCGCAAATGAGGATTGGAACGAGGTAAGCCGCCATTTGGCTTATACTATCGGCAATAATCTCTATGTGATGACCGGTGACGGGCAAACCCTGAAAGTCACCAACGAACCGGAAGGTATCGTCTGCGGACAAAGTGTGCACCGCAATGAATTCGGCATTTCAAAAGGCACTTTCTGGAATCCTGCCGGGGACCTGCTGGCCTTTTATCGAATGAACGAAAGCATGGTCACCCCCTATCCATTGGTTGACATCACGACAAGAATAGCACTGGTGGATAAAATACGCTACCCCATGGCCGGCATGCTCAGCCATCAGGTAAAGGTAGGTATCTACAATCCGGCTACTCAAAAGACCATCTACCTGGACATGGGCGACCCAAAAGACCGCTACTTCACCAACATCACTTGGGCACCGGATGGTAAAAGCCTCTATCTGATAGAGCTAAACCGAGACCAAAACCACTCCAAACTGTGCCGGTACGATGCGGAAAGCGGAAAGCTG
>OICE01000617.1_pt1 | contig 10035 bp, 6 predicted proteins | sample 1581171 | NCBI WGS metagenome assembly OICE01 (sample SAMEA3882545, study PRJEB24775) | human gut metagenome | biome: human-associated habitat; feature: intestine environment; material: feces | place: Netherlands | collected 2009/2010 | reverse complement strand
CAAATGCCAATACGACAAGCGACTTAGCGAGGAAGTGGACCACATGGGAACAAGGATTGATGGCAAAAAGGTGGCGGCACGGACCAAGGCGGACCTCGCCAAACGCGTGGAACTGCTGAAGGCGAGGGGAATCCAACCTGGGTTGGGTACCATTTTGGTCGGATCAGACCCCGGCTCCGTGAAATATGTCGCCGGCAAACATGCCGATTGCGCCGAAATCGGCGTGAATTCCATCAAGCGCGAGCTGCCTGAGAATGCGACGTTCGATCAGGTCGCCGATGCGGTCCGCCAGCTCAATGCGGATCCCGCCTGTACCGGATATATCGTGCAGTTGCCCTTGCCAAGGGGAATCGACGAGAACGCCATCATCGATCTGATCGATCCCAAGAAGGACGCCGACGGGATGCATCCGTATAATCTCGGCGAACTTGTGCTGCATGCCCGAGGAGACATCGCCACGCCGTTGCCATGCACGCCTCGCGGCGTGATCGAGCTGTTGCGCGCCTACGACATCGATTTGGATGGCAAGGAGGTGTGCGTGCTGGGCCGTGGCATCACCATCGGCCGCACCATCGGTCTGTTGTTGACTCGTAAGGCGGTCAACGCCACCGTCACGCTGTGCCATACGGGAACCAAGGATGTGCGTGACCACATGCGACGGGCCGATGTGATCGTCGCAGCCATGGGAGTGGCTGGTTTCGTCAAACCGGAAGACATCAAGGAAGGGTCGATTCTCGTCGACGTCGGAGTATCCCGCGTGTTCGACGAGGAATCCGGCCGATACAAGGTCAAGGGTGATGTCGATAAAGCCTGTTACGAGAAGGCTTTGGCATATACGCCGAATCCTGGAGGCGTAGGGCCGATGACGCGTGCCATGCTGCTGCAGAATGTCGTGGAGATGGCCGAACGTCAGTTGTGAGTTTCGCGATAGTGCTTTCGGGCGTGTCGTGACATGCGACACGCCCGATTTTTGTGCATGGCTTCTTGTAGACTTTCGCCTTGTGTGTATTTGCGCACACGTATAACTGAAGAACGATTTTATCCATCCACTATTTTGTAAGAAACCACATTAATGGCAGAGAACAATAACGAAGTCGCCAAGGTCGCCATCAACGACATCGGCACCGAAGAGGACTTCATCAAGGCAGTCGATTCCACCATCAAGAACTTCGATGATGGTGATCTGGTCGAAGGTACCGTCGTCAAGGTCGATCATGACGAGGTCCTGCTCGACATCGGCTACAAGACCGAGGGTGTCATCCCCTCCCGCGAGCTTTCCATCAAGAAGGACGTTGATCCTGACGAAGTCGTCGAGGTCGGCGACACCATTGAGGCCCTTGTCGTCACCAAGGAAGACAAGGAAGGCCGTCTGATTCTGTCCAAGAAGCGTGCACAGTACGAGCGCGCTTGGGGCGACATCGAGAAGATCAAGGAAGCCGATGGCGTTGTCGAAGGCACTGTCATCGAAGCTGTCAAGGGTGGCCTCATCGTCGACATCGGTCTGCGTGGCTTCCTGCCGGCATCTCTCGTCGAGATGCGTCGTGTCCGCGATCTGTCCCCGTACATCGGCCAGAAGATCAAGGCCAAGATCCTCGAGCTCGACAAGAACCGCAACAACGTGGTCCTCTCCCGTCGCCAGTACCTCGAGGAGACCCAGTCCGAGGTCCGCGAGACCTTCCTGTCCCAGCTTAAGAAGGGCCAGATCCGTGAAGGCGTCGTGTCCTCCATCGTCAACTTCGGCGCGTTCGTCGATCTGGGCGGTGTTGACGGCCTGATCCACGTTTCCGAGCTGTCTTGGAAGCACATCGATCACCCGTCCGAGGTCGTCAAGGTCGGAGACAAGGTCACCGTCGAGGTGCTCGACGTCGATCTCGACCGTGAGCGTATCTCCCTGTCCCTGAAGGCGACTCAGGAGGATCCGTGGCAGCGCTTCGCTCGCACCCACGTTCCCGGCCAGATCGTCAAGGGCAAGGTCACCAAGATCGTTCAGTTCGGTGTCTTCATCTCCGTCGAAGACGGCATCGAAGGCCTCGTGCATATCTCCGAGCTGGCCAACCGCCACGTGGAGAACCCGGAGACCGTCGTCAAGCCGGGCGAGGAAGTCTTCGTCAAGGTGATTGACGTCGATCTCGACCGTCGCCGCATCTCCCTGTCCCTCAAGCAGGCCAACGACTCCGTTGATCCGGCTTCCGAGGACTTCGATCCGGCTCTGTACGGCATGCCGGCAGAGTACGACGAGCAGGGCAACTACAAGTATCCGGAAGGCTTCGACCCGGCAACCAACGAGTGGATCGCTGGTTACGAGAAGCAGCGTGAGGAGTGGGAGTCCCAGTACGCCACCGCTCACGATCTGTGGGAGCAGCACAAGGAATTCGTTGCCAAGGAACTCGAGAACGCCGAGGCTTCCGCAGCCGAAGACGGCCAGGCTCCGAAGGAAGAGAAGGTCGAAGAGGTGTCCAACTACTCCTCCGACAACACCTCCAACGGCACCCTCGCCGATTCCGACCAGCTCGCCGCTCTGCGCGACCAGCTGCTCGGCAAGTGAGTTTCGACGAATCAAAATAAACTGATTCGCGTAAACCGCTGATAAATGGCCCCGCACCATCAGGTGCGGGGCCATTTGCGTATGTTGCGAGTCCGTCAAACATTACAATGGCGGTTGTGATGATTCGAATTGGGTTGACCGGAGGCATCGCCGCCGGCAAAAGCACGGTCGCTACGCATCTGCGTGAACTGGGCGCGACGCTTGTCGATTATGATGTGCTCGCCCGAAAAGTCGTGGAACCCGGAAGCGTGGGCCTGCAACGAATCGTGGAACATTTCGGGCCGGATGCGATGAACGCGCAAGGTGGTCTTAATCGGCGATGGATGTCCGAACACGTCTTCTCCGATCCGAATGCCGAATCCGAACGTAGAATCCTTGACGATATCGAACATCCGTTGATCTACGATCTTGCATTGTCGGAGGAACGGCAGGCGGTCGAAAAGAATCCGGATGCCGTGGTCGTACATGATATTCCGCTTTTGGCGGAAGTAATCGATGACATACCCATGCGTTTCGACCATATCGTAACAGTCGAAGCACCGGAACAGACGCGTGTGGAACGTATGATGCGCACCCGTGGCATGAGTGAGGCACAGGCGAAGGCACGTATCGCGCATCAGCCCACGCGTGCGGCACGAGAATCCATAGCCGATGCGGTGATTGACTCATCCCAGGATGTAGAACACATGTTCGACTGTGTTGATAGGCTGATGGAACAGTGGCGTAAGGAAGCGAGACGGAACCATGGGATTCAACATTGAACGAGTGAACAAGCCGTTTGTGGTCAAATCTCCATATAAGCCTTCAGGCGACCAGCCGAAGGCCATCGAGGAGCTGGCCACGCGCATCGAGAATGGCGAGAACGACGTGGTGCTCATGGGCGCCACCGGCACCGGCAAAACCGCCACTACAGCGTGGCTGATCGAACGTCTGCAGCGACCGACGCTTATCATCGAGCCGAACAAGACGCTCGCCGCGCAGTTGTGCGCCGAATTCCGCGAACTCATGCCGGACAATGCGGTGAGCTACTTCGTTTCCTACTACGACTACTACCAGCCGGAAGCGTACATTCCCCAGACCGACACCTACATCGAGAAGGACGCCGCCACCAACGAGGAGATCGACCGCCTGCGGCTTAGCGCCACCTGCGCGCTGCTCGAGCGGCGCGACGTGATCGTCGTCTCGTCCGTCTCGTGCATTTACGGCCTCGGCGAGCCGGAGGACTTTGAAAAGCTGATGATCTCGCTCCGCCCCGGCATGACGATGGAGCGCGACTTCCTCTTAAAGCGGCTCATCGAAATTCGCTACGAGCGCAACGACGTCGCCTTTGAGCGCAACCGCTTCCGCGTGCGCGGCGACACGGTGGAGCTCTACCCTGCGTACTACCGCGACAAGGCCGTGCGCGTCGAGTTCTTCGGCGACGAGATCGACACCATACGTGAATTCCACGCATCCGACCAGCGCACCTACGGTAAGGATATTTCCACCGTATGGGCCACGCCATGCCGTGAACTGCAGTTGACCGACCAGATTCGCCAACGTGCGAAATCGCTGATCGGCTCCATTCCCAACGCCGAGGACATGCTCGAATCCATCGCCAACGCCATCCCGGTGGAAGGCATGGAATCGCTGCTGCCCGCGCTGGTCGACGATATGGAACCGGTGCAGGGCATGCTGCCCAAGCATGCGCTGGTCATGCTGTCCGACCCGGAAAAACTTCGTCGCGCCGCCGACGATCTGGCGAAAACCGCCAACGAATTCCTTGCCGCAAGCTGGCATGTCGCCGCATCCGGACATGGCGCCGGAGCGCCGATCACCTTCGACCAGGCGAATTTCTACGATTTCGAGGAAACCATCTCCGCACTCGTCTTCTCCAAACATGACGTGTGGAAACTCACCAGCTTCGGCGTCGACGCCACCCGGGAAGGCCACATCCAACTTGATGCCACCAAACCCGGTGAATACCGCGGTGACGAAAACAAAGCGGCCTCCGGCATCGAAGGACTGCTCGACGCCGGCTATGCGGTGACGATCACGGCCGCGGCCCAAGGCACACTCACCCGACTGAAGCGTGCGATCAACGAAACCGGCATCGCGAATTTCGATTGCGTCCGATCGCGCGCCATCGACGGTTTCGTGGACGACGCCGCGAAAATCGCCCTGCTCACCGAACGCGACCTGACCGGCCGCACATCCGCCGCAGGACAGGCGAAAACGCCGAAACGCCGCCGCAAGGCCATCGACCTGATGGAACTCAAAACGGGCGATTACGTCGTGCACGAACAGCATGGCATCGGCCGGTTCGTCGAGATGCGCCAACGTACCATCGGCAAAGGCGAGAACCAGACCACCCGCGAATACCTGGTCATCGAATACGCTCCCAGCAAACGAGGCGCGCCGGCGGACAAACTGTTCATCCCCACCGACCAGCTCGACCAGGTCAGCAAATACATCGGCGCCGAAACGCCGAAACTCAACAAGCTGGGCGGTTCCGACTGGGCCGCCACCAAAGCCAAGGCGCGCAAGCATGTGCATGAGATCGCCGAGGATCTGGTCAAGCTCTACTCGGCACGCCAGCGTACGAAAGGCTATGCCTTCAGCAAGGACACGCCGTGGCAGAAGGAGCTGGAGGACGCTTTCCCCTATCAGGAGACGGCCGACCAGCTCACCACCATCGACGAGGTCAAGTCGGATATGGAGAAACCCATTCCGATGGACCGTCTGATCTGCGGCGATGTGGGCTTCGGCAAAACCGAAATCGCGGTGCGCGCCGCGTTCAAGGCGGTGCAGGATTCCAAGCAGGTGGCCGTGCTCGTGCCGACCACACTGCTCGTGCAACAGCATTTCGAGACTTTCACCGAACGTTTCGAAGGCTTCCCCGTGAACGTGGCTGCCATGAGCCGATTCCAGACCACCAAGGAGATTAACGAGACCATCAAGGGGCTTGAAGACGGTTCCGTGGATGTGGTCATCGGCACGCACAAGCTGCTCAATCCGAAGATCAAGTTCAAGGATCTGGGACTCGTCATCATCGACGAGGAACAGCGTTTCGGCGTCGAGCACAAGGAGACGCTCAAGGCGTTGCGCACCAATGTGGACGTGCTGAGCCTGTCGGCAACGCCTATCCCGCGCACGTTGGAAATGGCTGTCACCGGTATCCGCGAAATGTCCACGCTGGCCACGCCGCCGGAGGATCGCCTGCCGGTGCTCACCTACGTCGGCGCTTACGAGGACGCGCAGGTCACCGCCGCCATCCGGCGCGAGCTGTTGCGTGGTGGGCAGGTGTTCTACGTGCACAATCGTGTGCAGGACATCTCCTCCGTCGCGGCGAAAATCCACGAGCTCGTGCCCGAATCGCATGTCGGCATAGCCCACGGCAAGATGGGGGAGAAACAGCTTGACGGTGTGATCCGCGACTTCTGGCATCGCGACATCGACGTGCTGGTATGCACCACCATCATCGAAACCGGCCTTGATATCTCCAACGCCAACACGCTGATCGTCGACCATGCCGACCGCTTCGGCTTGAGCCAATTGCATCAGCTGCGTGGCCGCGTCGGTCGTGGACGTGAGCGCGCGTATGCGTACTTCCTGTACGATCCGACCAAGCCGATGACCCAGCAATCGCATGACAGGCTCGCCATCGCGCAGAACACCGCGCTCGGCTCTGGCTTCGACGTAGCCATGAAGGATCTCGAATTGCGCGGCACCGGCAATTTGCTGGGCGATGAGCAGAGCGGCCATATCGAAGGCGTCGGCTTCGACCTGTACGTGCGTATGGTGTCCGAAGCGGTCGAACAGTACAAGGAGCCGGAACGCAAGGAATCGGTTGCCGTCACCATCGACCTGCCGATCGAGGCGTCCATTCCCGTCGACTACATCGATTCGGACAAACTGCGATTGGAAGCGTACCAGAAACTCGCCTCCGCACGCACCGAAGACGATCTCGACGAGCTGCGCGACGAACTCACCGACCGTTACGGCAAGCCGCCCGTCGATTTCGAGGCGCTGTTCGACGTGGCGCGGTTGCGGTTCAAGGCGCGTAAGCTCGGCATTTCCGAGATCATCGCGCAAGGACGCAACGTGCGCGTGTCGAAGTTCGAGCCGCGTGAATCCGTGCAGATGCGCATGGCCAGAATCTACAAAGGCATCCAGTACCGGCCGTTGACCAAGACGTATCTGGTACCGGCTCCATTCGCAGGCTCGCTTGGTTCCAAGCCGATGAGCTCGGACGAAGTGGTCGGATGGACCAGTCAATTGCTTGACGATCTGGACTGGAAACCGACACCGCGTCAATGACAATGGGATGCAAAAAAGAGTGTGAGCGTTCACATGGAACATGCGGGCAAAGTTTGGCATACGTCCATAAATCGCACTATTCTTGGCATTGTCATCACAACCTAACGTTTATAAGGAGTAGTTGTGGCAGTAATTGAAAGCGTTTACGCGCGTCAGATTCTCGATTCCCGCGGCAACCCGACCGTCGAGGTCGTTCTTGACACCGATGACGGTGCTCAGGGCCTGGGCCTCGTTCCGTCCGGTGCTTCCACCGGTGAAGCCGAGGCTTGGGAGCGTCGCGATGGCGACAAGTCCGTTTACCAGGGCAAGGGTGTGCTCAACGCCGTCAAGGCCGTGAACGAGGAGATCGCTCCGAAGGTCATCGGCATGGACGCTTCCGATCAGCGCGCTCTCGATGAGACCATGATCGAGCTCGACGGCACCCCGAACAAGGGCCGTCTGGGCGCCAACGCCATCCTCGGCGTGTCCCTGGCCGCTCTGTACGCTTCCGCCGAGTCCGCGGATCAGCCGCTGTACCGCTACATCGGCGGCACCAACGGCCACATCCTGCCGGTCCCGAACATGAACATCATGAACGGTGGCGCCCACGCTGACTTCGCCACCGACATCCAGGAGTACATGATCTCCCCGTACGGCTTCAACACCTACAGCGAGGCTCTGCAGGCTGGCGTCGAGGTCTACCACACCCTGAAGAACGTCCTGAAGAAGCAGGGCCTGAACACCGGCCTCGGCGACGAGGGCGGCTTCGCTCCGAAGATGAAGTCCAACAAGGACTCCCTGAACTACATCATGGACGCCATCTCCGCCGCCGGCTACGAGCCGGGCAAGCAGATTGGCATCTCCCTCGACGTGGCTTCCTCCGAGTTCTACAACAAGGAGACCGGCAAGTACCACTTCGAAGGCGACGACCGTGAGGCCGGCTACATGCTCGACTTCTACGAGAACCTCATCAACGAGTACCCGATCGTCTCCATCGAGGATCCGTTCCAGGAAGAAGGCTGGGACGACTGGGCGGCCATCACCGCCAAGCTCGGCGATCGCCTGCAGTTCGTCGGCGACGACCTGCTGGTCACCAACCCGGCACGTCTGGCCAAGGGCATCAAGCTCGGCGCCGCCAACTCCCTGCTGGTCAAGCTCAACCAGATCGGCACCGTCACCGAGACCCTCGACGCCATCGAGCTGGCCACCAAGAACGGCTTCACCTCCATGGTTTCCCACCGTTCCGGCGAGACCCCGGACACCACCATCTCCGACCTGGCTGTGGCAAAGAACACCGGCCAGATCAAGACCGGTGCCCCGGCTCGTGGCGAGCGTATCGCCAAGTACAACCGCCTGCTCGAGATTGAGGAGGAGCTCGGCTCCACCGCTCAGTACGCCGGCTACAGCGCTTTCAAGGCCTGCAAGAAGTACATCGCTGAGTGAGCGTAGCCAGCGCATCATGAATGCGTTGACATAGAAATACCCGTCGTGTTCCAAGTCGAACGCGACGGGTATTTTCGTTGCTATGAGTTCGAAGGCACGAAAAAAACCATCACAACGCGGCGGCGCCGGCCCGGTCGCGTTCTTCGTGGCATTGTTCATCGTGGCTTTGGGAACCATCCAGTTGGCATCGACATTCCATACCTATGCGTTGAATCTGGCAGAGCTTAACGGACTGAAAAAACAGGAAGCGGCGTTGGTCGCGCAGAAACGCGAGCTGGAGAACGATATCGCAAGATGGGATGACAAGGCGTATGTCACCGCCCAGGCCAGGGATCGTTTGGGATTCGTCTTCCCCGGCGAACAGGCGATTCGTGTCGAGCATCCCGAAGCGGTGACCGGCAAGAGCGAGCCGAAAAAAGGGACGACATACGACGAATCACCGAAAACCGCCCTGCCGTGGTATAAGGAACTTGCATATTCCTTCAAGCAGGCGGATCGGTCGGATCCCGTGAAGGCCGACTCGACGAAACAGTCGCAGCATGCCGGCGAAGAAGACAAACAGGACAGTCAACAACAGACTGGCCAATCGCAACAGGACGGTCAGCAGCCGTCGGAAGACGGACAGGAGTGACATGGACATGACGATTATCGAACAGGCCAAGGGTTTGGCGGACAAAGTGCTTGCCCAACCCGCCACCGAACATGATATCGCCGTGGTGGAGCGTCAGCTTGGACGTTACCCGCGCGGCATGGTCGCCGTCGGAGCCCGTTGCGTATGCGGCCGGCCTTTGGCTGTGGTCACCCGGCCGTTGCTTCCAGGCGGTGTCCCGTTCCCGACGACCTGCTATCTGACCGGGCCCGAAGCGGTGAAGGCCATCTCCCACATCGAAGCCGAAGGCAAGATGAAGGAATACAACGATATGCTGGCCGAAAACGAGGATCTGCGTGCCGGATACGAACGTGCCCACGAACTGTACCTCGCGTTCCGCCATGAAATCGCTTTGGCCTTGGAAGACAGCGAGGAACACATCGAAGGCACCAGTGCCGGCGGCATGCCGGTGCGTGTCAAATGCCTGCACGCGTTGTTGGCCCAGACGCTGGTGATGGGTGAGGGCGCCAACCCCATCGGTGATATGGCCCTGTCCGCCATCAAACATGAGTTCGATCCGGCCGTATGCCGTTGCGCAGTGGAAAACGAAGAGTAGAAGGTGGGAGTAATGAAGTCGGTAACCGTTGCCGGTATTGATTGCGGCACGAATTCGATTCGTCTGAAAGTCTCGCGTGTGAGCGAGGACGGTGTGGAAGACATCGTTCCGCGCATCCTGCGGGTGATTCGTCTCGGTCAGGACGTGGACAAAACCCATCGCTTCGCCGACGAGGCGTTGGCGCGCGCCTATGAGGCCGCCCGAGAATTCGCCGGCGTGCTTGCCGAACATCCCGTGGACGGCATCCGCTTCGTGGCCACATCGGCCACCCGTGATGCCGAGAACCGTGAGGAATTCGAAGACAACATCGAGAAGATCTTGGGCGTGCGTCCCGAAGTCATTCCAGGCACGGAGGAAGCGGATTTAAGCTTCCTCGGTGCCACCAGCATCGTCCATCGCGAGGTCGAGGCCCCCTATCTGGTGGTCGATTTGGGCGGAGGTTCCACCGAACTGGTGCTGGGAGGCGACGGCGTCACCCATCCGAGCACGCAGGTGCAGGCCGCGTTCTCCATGAATATCGGGTCTGTCCGTATGACGGAGCGTCATCTGAAAAACGACCCGCCG
>OICE01000607.1_pt1 | contig 10140 bp, 7 predicted proteins | sample 1581171 | NCBI WGS metagenome assembly OICE01 (sample SAMEA3882545, study PRJEB24775) | human gut metagenome | biome: human-associated habitat; feature: intestine environment; material: feces | place: Netherlands | collected 2009/2010 | reverse complement strand
AGAGGCTCAGAACATGGATTTTCCGCACCTGTTACGGTATCACCCACACGGGTGTCCTTTACATTTTTCAGGCTGGCTGTAAAATATCCAACCATTCCTGCTGAAAGCTCATCACAAGGGATAAACTGTCCGGCACCAAAATATCCAACCTCCACAACATCAGCAGTTGCACCTGTCGCCATCATATGAATCGGCATTCCTTTCGTGATACATCCTTCTTTGATACGGCAGAATACGATAACGCCTTTATACGGATCATAGAGGGAATCGAAAATCAGTGCCTGAAGCGGTGCATCCGGATCTCCTGTCGGAGAAGGGATCTTTGTCACGATCTGTTCAAGCACTTCCTCAATATTCAGTCCGGTCTTTGCAGAAATACGCGGAGCATCCATCGCCTCGATACCGATCACATCCTCGATTTCCTGTGCGACCTCTTCCGGGCGTGCACTCGGCAGATCAATCTTATTGATGACCGGAAGCACATCCAGATCATGATCCAGTGCCAGATAGACATTGGCAAGTGTCTGGGCTTCCACCCCCTGTGCGGCATCCACAACCAGGATGGCACCATCACACGCTGCAAGACTCCGGGATACTTCATAATTAAAATCCACGTGTCCCGGCGTATCAATCAGGTTAAAAATATATTCCTCTCCATCCTTTGCCTGATAAATGATGCGCACTGCCTGGGATTTGATCGTGATTCCCCTCTCACGCTCCAGATCCATATTATCGAGAACCTGTGCCTGCATCTCACGGCTGGTCAGCGTTCCTGTTTTTTCTATGATTCGATCCGCAAGTGTAGACTTACCGTGATCAATATGGGCAATAATACAAAAATTACGAATTTTGCTCTGATCGATTGACATCTTATTCCTCTTTTTCTTTCTACTATAATTTATCGTTTGATAAGTACGGTCCATCAGATGCTGATAGAACCTACGCAATGTTACATTATACCGAAAACAGGTCTATAAATCAAACATTGACATCCACTTTTTCCATAATACCTGTTTGGTATCATCGTCCGCAAATGCCGAATGCAGCGAAGCCATATAAATTTTCTCACACATCGGCTCTTGAAACATCCCGGCTTCTGCCAGACGCATATATTCATCCGTACAGCTGGTATCGCTGACGGTACGGTTGTCCGTATTGATGGAAAGCAAAATTCCGGCATCGTAAAATTCCCTAAACGGATAGTCTGTAAAATCCGTGACCGCCTTTGTCTGCAGATTACTCGTCGGACACAGTTCCACTCCGATCTTTTTCTCTGCAACTTCCTTCTTTAATTCCTCGTCCCCGCTCATGGCAATTCCGTGACCGATCCGCGATGTTCCCAGTTCAATGGCCGTACGGATTTCTTCCCTGCTTCCACATTCTCCTGCATGGATGGTATATGGCATGCCATATTTTTTTGCAGTGGCAAATACATCCGCAAACGCTGCTGTCGGGTACGCCTTTTCATCCCCTGCCAGATCACAGGCAACAACACCGTTTCCGAGAAATTCCCGCGCTTCTTTTAACATGGCAATATTTTTTTCGGTTTCCAGATTGCGCATGGTGCAGACAATCATTCCGGTCAGGATGTCCGCTTTTTCTTCTGCTTTTTTCAGGCCATCTCGGACGCTCTCTAAGATTTCCCGGACCGAAAGCCCCTGCTCCATGGAAAATGCAGGTGCAAAACGCACTTCCAGATACTTGACCTGTTCTTTTGCTGCAGAAAGTGCCAGATCCTGTGCTGCTGCCGAAAGTCCCTCCTTCGTCTGCAGGCAGCCAAGCGGCAGTTCAAACTTCTCCAGATACTCTGCCAGTGAACTGCAGTCCATCGGTGCCACCAGTTTTTCCCGCAGTTCTTCCAGCCCCAGCGGCTCTTTTTTCTCCTGCTGCATCAGTTTCTGGATCAGGGGCAGGCTCATCGAACCGTCCAGATGACAGTGCAGCTCTATTTTTGGCATATTGTGTGCAATAAATCGATTCATCATCGGCTTTTTCCTCTCTTCTGCAAACTATAACAACGGAAGAAGTGATGTGCCGATCGTATTTGCCGGCATCTGCACTCCAAAATTATCCGCAATGGTCGCCCCGATCACCGCAAATGTATCCTGTGTCGGGAGCGACCCGCTTCCCTGATCGGATGGCGAATACAAAAGCAGCGGCACCTGCTCTCTTGTGTGATCCGTCCCCTTGTACGTCGGATCGTTTCCATGATCCGCCGTGATCATCAACAGATCCTCTTTTTTAAGCAGTGGCAGAAGTTCTCCAAGTTTTTTGTCAAACCTCTCGATTTCCTCTCCGTATCCGATCGGATTTCTCCGGTGTCCCCACAGGGCATCAAAATCGACCAGATTGGTAAAGCACAAACCGCAGAAATCGGATTGGGCCAGCGCAATGGTCTGGTCCATCCCATGGACACTGCTGGTCGAATGCAGACTTTTTGTAATTCCGTATCCGTCAAAAATATCATGGATCTTTCCGACTGCCAGCACGTCATATCCGGCTTCCTGAAGCGCATTTAACACCGTTGGTCCGGTCGGTTTCAACGCATAATCCCTGCGGTTACTGGTTCTGACAAACTCGCCTTTTTTCTTTCCCACATACGGGCGGGCGATCACGCGTCCCACCCTCCACTCATCACGCATCGTCAGTTCCCTGGCAATCTCACAGTAATGATACAGGGTCTCTAATCCCATCGTCTCCTCGTTCCCGCAGATCTGCAGAACCGAATCTGCCGATGTGTACACGATCAGCTTTCCTTCCCTGATTTCCTGCTCGCCGAGTTCCTCTAAAATCTTTGTTCCGCTTTCCGCCCGGTTTCCTATAATTTTTCTGCCGCATCTTTTTTCCAGCTCTGCGATCAGCTCCGGCGGAAATCCATGTTCCGTAAAGGTGATGAAAGGCTTTTTTGTTTCAATCCCCATCATCTCCCAGTGTCCGGTCATGGTGTCTTTTCCGTTGCTTTTTTCATTCAGTGCCGCATAATATCCAAGTGGATGTTCCTGCGGCTGTACCTGTTTTAAGGATTTCAGGTTTGCCAGCCCTAAAGATGCCAGATTTGGAATATAAAAATGTTCCACGGTCTGTGAAATATGCCCCAATGTATCGGCACCTTCATCTCCGAAGCGTGCGGCATCTGCCATCGCTCCCATTCCCATCGAATCGAGTACTATTACAAAAACACGTTTCAATCGTCTGTCCATGATTTACTCCCCTCCCTGTTTCTTAAGATTTTCCGGTCCAAAACTAAGAGGCAGCAGTTCCTCCAGCGTGTGTACTTCATAGTCCTCCTGGGACCTTGCAAGTACAATCTCAAAATCTCCCGGACAGAATTCCCGCATCACCTGACGGCAGACCCCGCAGGGCGAGGTGATCTGCTTGTTCACCTCGCCACGGCGGGAACCCACCACGGCAATGTCGGTGAAGCGGGTCACGCCCTCGCTCACCGCCTTGAACAGGGCCGTGCGCTCGGCACAGCTGGTGGGGGTGAAAGCGGCGTTTTCCACATTGCAGCCGGTGAAGATGCGGCCATCTTCGGCCCGCAGGGCAGCGCCCACCATAAAGTCGGAGTAAGGCACATAGGCCTGCTCCCGGGCTTCCAGTGCCATCCGGATCAGGGCTTTCTTTTCGTCTAAAGTCAGATTGGTCATAGGGGCCTCCTTTTCATTCTAAAGTATAAACAAACGTTTCTGCGTCTTTCTGAACAAATCCTATACTTTCAAACATTTTGCGGGACTGCTTGTTGAAGGAATAAATTTCTGCATAGCATTGCGGATATTTCTTCTCTTTTGCCAGTGCAAGAATCTTCCCAATCACTGTTCTCCCAATGTGCCGATTCTGATACTCTTTGCAGACCACAATCGAAATTTCTCCGCTTGTCTGCAAGCATACATCTCCGCACAGAATGCCCTTATATCCAATGTAGAACAAATCACCATGACTATCCAGATACTGGTACATATTTTTCAGGATAGGCAGGTCATAAATGCGATTCTGATTATCTACATGATGGCACAGTTCTGCGTCCTGATACCACGGAAGGGCAATTTCATAGGCTGGGTAATAAGGTACAAGGCAGATATCCTGATTTGGTTGAAAGTCGTTCATCTTTCATCCCCTCTTTTGCACTTCAATTATACGGCGTGTTCTCAAATTCTTCAAGAGATTTCTCGTTATCCATTTATTATGTAACGAAAGTTCTTGCATTTTTCATTACAGACGCATATAATAGAATCAAGAAGGAGGTGTATTAGAATGGCAAATGCAGTCAATGTGAACTTCCGGATGGACCCAGACCTGAAACGCAGCATGGAAGAGGTTTGCGCCGAGATGGGACTTTCTATGACAACGGCATTCACGATTTTCGCCAAAAAAGTTTCCCGGGAGCACCGCATTCCCTTTGAGGTTTCCGCCGACCCGTTCTACTCGGAAAGCAACATCAATCATCTCCGCCAGATCGTCCACGACATCGATACCGGAAAAGCCAAACTCACTGAGCACGATTTGATCGAGGTAGATTAAATGAGATTGCTTTGGGAAGAGGAAGCATGGGAGGACTACTGCCTTTGGCAGACGCGAGACAAAAAGCTGCTGAAGCGTATCAACACACTTCTGAAAGACATCCAGCGGAACACCTACGAGGGCATTGGAAAACCCGAGCCCTTAAAAGGTGATTTGAGTGGATGGTGGAGCCGCCGCATCGACGATACGCACCGCATTGTTTATAAAGAGCAGGACGGCAATATCATTATCGCATCCTGTTTCGGTCATTATAGTGACACTTAAAACATAAAAGGGTTGTTGTCGTGTGACAACAACCCTTTTTGTGAATGCAAATCAGTACTCCGCGCCCAGTGCGACCTTCATCATGTTGGTGAAGCTGGTCTGACGCTGCTCGGCGGTGGTGATCTCCGGGGAGACAAAGCTGTCGGAGATGGTCAGCAGGCAGGCGGCGTTCTTGCCCAGGACCTGAGCATTGGCGAAGAGGGCAAAGCTCTCCATCTCCACACACAGGCAGCCGCGCTCATCCCGCAGCTTTTCCCAGTAGGTGGGCTTTTCATCGGAGGGCTGGCGATAGAACACATCGGAGGAATGGATGTTGCCCTCGATCAGGGGGATGCCCTGCTTTGCGGCAGAAGCACGCAGCTTGTCGTTCAGGGTCTGGCTGGGCAGGGTGAGGTCCCCCTCAAAGCCGCTCTGGACCCGGGCATAATTGCTCTCGCTCACAGCACCGGCGGCCAGCACCACATCGAACAGCTTGGCCTTGTCGGTGTAGCTGCCGGCAGAGCCGATGCGGATGATGTTGTCCACATCGTAGAACTTGTACAGCTCGTAGGAGTAGATGCCGATGGAGGGCATTCCCATGCCGCTGCCCATCACACTGATGGGGCGGCCCTCATAGGTGCCGGTAAAGCCCAGCATTCCACGGACACCGGTGACCTGGCGGACATCCTTGAGGAAGGTATCCGCGATGAACTTTGCCCGCAGCGGATCGCCGGGCATCAGGACGGTCTTTGCGAAATCGCCTTTTTCAGCGCTGATGTGGGGTGTTGCCATAATCATTCTCCTTTTTGTTTATAAAATAAACCTCTCAGGCGCTTCACGCCAGCATACGAGTTGCGGCTCCCAGCATCCACTTCGTGCAAAGTATTGCGCTCGTGTCCTGCTGGCCGCTGCCCCAACAACGCCTCCCTTCATCCGCCACTGGCGGCGGTCGTCGTTGTTGCCTGATAGGGGAGCCAAGTTTATGCTTTCGCTCTCTTGCCTCTCCTATTAGGAAAGGTGGCAATGCGAAGCATTGACGGAGAGGTTCTGTTCTGATTTATCGCTTTCCGGAGAACACGCTCTGCGGTGCGATGTACGAGCCATTGCGGCGGATCTCGAAGTGGCAGTGGTTGCCGGAAGAGCGGCCCGTGCTGCCCACATAGCCGATGAGCTGGCCCTGCCGCACGGTCTGGCCCGCACTGACCGCCAGAGACAGGCAGTGGGCATAGACCGTGGTATAGCCGCCGGAGTGGCTGATGATCACAGAATAACCATAGCCCGTACCGGCACCGGCCTTGTTATAACCCGCCTTGGTCACAGTGCCACCCGCCGATGCATAGATGGGCGTACCGGCAGAGGCACAGATATCCACGCCCTTATGGCCGCTGCTATACCAGCGTGAGCAGTTGCGGTAGCCCGGCACAGGCCAGATGAACTGACCGCTGCCACCGATGTATGCCGCCGCACCGTACTTCGTGACCTTCTTGGTGCCAACGACCACCTTTTTGTTCACCGGCTCCCGGATGGTCTCGGTGGAAAGGATGGTCTGCTCCAGCAGCACGCCATTGGTATCGTAGACGTTCTGCATGGTGACGCGGCGCAGGCCGTTCTGGCCCTCCTGCAGGGTCTTGGTGGTACCCTTGGTGTACTCGTTGGACTGGGTGGTCTCGGTGCCGAAGGGGATCTCCTCCTCCCGCGTCTCCACCTTGGTGATGCGGACTTCCAGCAGAGCCTCCTGCTTGGTCACGATCAGCTGGTCGCCCTCCTGGATATTGGAGTTCTCGGTCAGGGGAGCACCCTTGAAATTCGTATTCAGGGCACACAGCTCCCGGAAGGTCAGGTCGTTCTTCTGGGCAATGTCCCACAGGGTATCGCCCGCCCTGACCGTATAGATCTTCTCCTGCTGCTGCACGCCGGTCAGCATATTCTCGATGGAATTGTCATCCTCAAAGCTGTCGTTGAAGTAGATTCCATCTTCCAGCGTCACATTTTTGTTAAAGCCCACGCTGATATTCTCGTCCGTCTGATCCTCGTAGGGGGCCAGCAGGCTTTCCAGATAGCTGCGCAGGGTGTCACCATCGGAGCAGACTGCCGTCAGCTCCCCATCCAGATACAGAGCGGTGCCCTCACTGATCTGGTCACTGGCGCTCTGCAGAATGGCGTTTGCCGTCTCGCTCTCGTCCATGGTCTTGTGGGTCACGGAGATGGTATAGGTCGGCTCGATGGTCAGCTCGGTCTTGTCCGAACCGGCGTAGTTGATGCGCTGCATCACATCCTCTTTTGCGAGGTTGAACACTTCCTCATTGGCCACATAGCCAACGGTCTGGCCGTTCACCTGCACAGCCAGCGCATAGGGCTGGGCCATCGTCCTGTTCCAGACCGTGACGAACACGGCCAGCATACACAGGGGCAGGATGTACATTGCTGTCCGGGGCAGCAGGCTCAGGTTGCGCTTGAGCCCGCCCACAAAATAGCGCCCGGCCGCTTTTACGGAAGCACCAAAGCCCCGCTCCCGGCGCACATCGTTGGCGTGGGCCGCCACAGCGCCGAGGCCCTTGAAGAACAGATAAAGCGGTGCCAGCAGATCCTTGAACATCTGCGCCGCACCGGGAAAGGCTGTTGCAATGATGGTATGCCGGGCATTCCTGCACCAGCGGGCCAGTCTGCGGGCCACGGCAGCAATGCCGCGCCCTGTGCGCACCACCATGTACTCTGCCGCAAAGCCCAGTGCATAAAGTGCCTCGCCAAATGCCAGCACCACGGCACTGGCCCGCAGCTTTTTGGCCACATCATTCATGTGCCGCTGCGTTTTGCGGCGGAAACGGTGCCGCCGCAGCAGGCCGGAGATCTGGACCTTTGCCCAGAAGCTTCGCAGTTTTTCTCTGCCCTTCACCGGCGCTGCAGGAGCCTGGCTCTGCGGCTCCTTTGTTTTTTCTTCGATCAAAAGGGGTTGCTCCTTCCTGACGTTTTGGGTCGAAAGTTACAAATTCATATCAATTATACACTCTGCCCGGGCCGATACAAGGCTTGTCACAAAATTTGGGCAGAGCTTTCACAGAGGTTTCACCGTATTTTCATATTTCAGCATCCAGCAATGCCCGCATATCCTCGGGCAGGGGGCTCTCCACTGCAACGGTGCGGGCGTGTTCCTCCACCGGCGTTTCCAACCGGATGCCGCCGGGCACCTCGGTGTAAGCCGGCACCCAGAAACTCTGCCGGGCACAATGGAGCGCCTGCCGGACAATGCGGTCATGGTGCCCGCCGTAAAGGTCGTCCCCGGCCAGCGGGTGGCCAATGGATGCAAAGTGCACCCGGATCTGATGGGTGCGGCCCGTCACGGGAACACAGGCGGCAAGGCTCAGGCCCTGCGCTGCCCTTAATATGGTATACTCGGTGCGGCTGGGCTTGCCCTCGGGGGTCACACACCGCCCGATGATGCTGTCCCCTCTCCGGCCAAGGGGGGCATCGATGACTCCGGGGCCAAGGGGCAGTTCACCCTGCACGATGGCGTAATAGAGTTTCTCTACACCCTCGGCCAGCAGGGGCGCGGCATAGCCGTTCTTTGCGGCCAGCACCAGCCCGCTGGTGTCTTTATCGATCCGGTTCACCGGGCGGAACACCGGGCTTTCGCCGTGGGCAGCCGCCCAGGCGGCATAGCCGTTGGCCAGGGTATCCCGGGGGTAGTTCAGGGTGGGGTGGACCGCCAGATGGGGCGGTTTTTCCAGCACCACGGCAAAAGCATCCTCATAAACGACCCTGACCGGGATCTCAGGCTGCGGCTCCACGCCGGGGCCGTCGGCGGGCAGCGCAAAGCGGATGGTCTGCCCCGCCTGCACGCGGCGGTTGGCCAGAATGGGCGCATCGTCCGCAAAAAAGCCGCTGCCATGGAATTTGACCGCCCGGGCCAGCTCCGTGGAGACGGCACACCGGCGCAGAAAGCCGCGCAGCAGCACGCCATCGGCTTCGGGTGGGACATTGAAAAGCAGCTGCATCCTTTGTCCCTCCCCAAAAATTTCACGCCATATTTAAATTTATTATACCAAATTTTATCGTCACTTGCAAATCTTGTTTTTTTATGGTATTATGGGGAACAGAAAACGAGTGGAACATACGGCGGCGGGGCGGCTTTGACCGCTCTGAGGAAAGTCCGGGCCTCACAGAGCACGGTAACTGCTAACGGCAGCCGAGGGTGACCTCAGGGAAAGTGCAACAGAAAGGAAACCGCCGCAGCAATGCGGTAAGGATGAAAGGGCGAGGTAAGAGCTCACCAGCGCATGGGTGACTATGCGGCTTTGTAAACCCTACCGGAAGCAACGCCTATATGGGACGTACAGCGCTGCTCGCGTGTCCCGAAGGCGGCACGAACCTGTCAGCAATGGCAGGTCTAGACAGATCGTCGTTTAATACAGAACCCGGCTTACGGTCCATCTCGTTTTCCGCTTTTATGCTTTCCGGCTGCCCGCATCCCTGCGGGCAGCTTTTGTTTTGTCACACTTCTTTTACCAAGCTGTTACTTTCCGTTTGTTGCAGTTTGTGGTATACTATGGGCACTGCAGGCCCTCTGCAGGCTAAAACGAAAGACAGGATGTGAAATCCTCCGATGAAAGATGGTTTTTTAAAAGCAGCAGCCCTCTCGCCCGCGCTTCGGGTGGCGGACTGCGCCTACAACACCCGGCAGATCCTCACGGAGCTGCGTGCCGCCGCCGCCCGTGGCGTGAAGCTGGCCGTGTTCCCTGAGTTCTGCCTGACCGGCTATACCTGCGGCGACCTGTTTTTGCAGCGCACCCTGCAGCAGGGAGCCCTGACCGGCCTGCAGGAGCTGCTGGATGCCAGCCGGGAGCTGGACACCGTGGCCCTTGTGGGCCTGCCCCTGATGGTGCGGGGCAAGCTGTACAACTGCGCTGCCGTGTTCTGCCGCGGGCAGCTGCTGGGTCTGGTTCCCAAAACGTACCTGCCCAACTACGGCGAGTTCTATGAAAAGCGGCAGTTCACCCCCGGTTCCACCGAGGTGGAGTGGGTGAATGTCTGCGGGCAGGATGTCCCCTTTGGCACCTCCCTGCTCTTCCGCTGCCGCCAGATGCCCAGCTTTGTGCTGGGCGTAGAGCTGTGCGAGGACCTGTGGAGCGCACTGCCGCCCTCCACCTTCCACGCACTGGCCGGGGCCACGGTCATCGCCAACCTTTCGGCCAGCGATGAAACGGTAGGCAAGGCCGAGTACCGCCGGGCACTGGTGGAGAACCAGTCTGCCCGCCTGCTCTGCGGCTACCTGTACGCCTCGGCAGGCCACGGCGAGAGCACCCAGGACATGGTGTTCGCAGGCCACGACCTGATCGCCGAAAACGGCACCCTGCTGGCCGAGGTAAAGCCCTTTGCGGGCGG
>OICE01000605.1_pt1 | contig 10152 bp, 9 predicted proteins | sample 1581171 | NCBI WGS metagenome assembly OICE01 (sample SAMEA3882545, study PRJEB24775) | human gut metagenome | biome: human-associated habitat; feature: intestine environment; material: feces | place: Netherlands | collected 2009/2010 | reverse complement strand
GGAACCTATCAGGGAAAACTATATCATCTGGGTTATACGGAATCCACTTTATGTATTCTGTATAACAAGGAGTTGTTCCATTCCCTTGGTATCCGCATTCCGACTTCTGCGGAAGATGCCTGGAGCTGGGATGAGTTTCTGAATGTCTGCCATACAATACAGACCAAAACCTCTTTTCCCTATCCGTTGCTTATGGACTCCGGACGCGGTCTTTCTCCAAAATCCGGAGAATGGAACAGCTATGCCGGATTGCCATTTATCGTGCAGAACAACGGCAGCTTTTTTAACGATACACTGACGGCAACCTCTGGATATATTAATTCTCCGGCTTCCGTCGCTGCTATGAATTGGCTGGGCGAATTATTTCATAAATATCATTATACCCACGTGGAGGATCTCAGTGCCGATTTTCCTGATAACTTTGCCATGAGTCTATCCCTGCCCAGTGCTTATTTTCAATCACAGAAAAGGAATAGTAATATCGGCATAATCCCTCTTCCCCATGGTATAAAAGCAGCTTCTCCCCATGGAAGCTGGGGATTATGCATGTCCAGACAGACACAATATCCCAGGGAATGTTGTGAATTTATCCGTTATGTTTTCAGTCTGCAGAATCAGTTGAAGATCAGCCAGTTAACGGGTATTCCCGTTTTAAAAGAGATTTATGACGTAATGGACAGCTTTCAGGCCGGTTCCGGCAACAGCAATATTTTATTTTCACAATTACGGAATACCTCTTTTACCAGACCGCAGACTCCCGCATATCCTTTCTTCAGTAAGCAGTTTTCATATGCTTTTTATAATATCGCAATGGGTGCTGATGTACAAAAGGAAATGAATCACCTGGCGCAGCAGGTAGACGATCATCTTTACCGGCATAATTATTATCAGCAAAACTAATAATTTAGGCTAAGGATAAATAAATTCATTTACCCTTAGCCTATTTCCTTAAATATACAATTTTGACATTTCCTCTTCCAATCCCCACCGCTTACAATTCTCTGCCAGCTCCGCCAGCGAATATCTGAGGTAATCCATGGGGTGTTCCTTCGTAATCTCCACGGCAAAACGAAGATTTTTATAAGTATTCTTCATTCCCCAGATCACATCCTCCCAGGGAGTTCCCTCCGGGATTCCTTTCACGCTTTCATCTGCATAGACCACATTTTTGGCTCCCACCTGATACAGAAGATCAAAATAGGCTTTCATTTCCACTTCGTTCAGCTTCTCGTGAACAAAAATAAGCCCCTCTCCGTATCCCGCAAATGATGCCTTGCCAAGATACCGGCACAGCATCTGCTTTAGCATCTTTTCCGCACAGGTATAGTCGCTGACTCTTCCCAATACGATCGGAGAAAAGCCAATAGAATTAGCCGGAAGAGTGTAAAGCATGCCCTCACACTCTTTTCCGGCTGTTATCATTTTCCCTGTTTTCTCAAAAATCACCAGGGATTTCTCATCATATTTTACTTTTTTCTTATAATCATAGATCTTAATGTCTGCACAAAGCTCTGAAGGGGTAAACTTTTCCATCCCGGTACCTCCGTTCGTTTCCGGAAATAAGTATACCTCTTCTGCCCTGCCAGTTCAATCCGATTCTTTTACCGGGATATCCTAATCTCTTCTACAAAGAAATTAGTGCGATAGAGATAGCACAGTTCCTTCTCTGTGATGTAAAAGCCGTAATCGGCATTAAAATTTTCTTCGTTTTCTTCTTCAATAGAGCCTGCTGCCCGGATCTCGTCCCAGGTCTTCCCCAAAACTTCTTCCGGGGTGACTTCTTCGCCGGTGGCAACGGAGATCGTCACGGGTATGTAATAGGATAATGGATGCGCTGCTCCTGCATAATAAACCGTGTCATTAAAATGCAGGCTGACATACTCGTCATCCGCTAAAGTAATGCCATTGAATACCAGATAATTATCATCGTATCGCTGTCCCTCGGAAAGAGTTTCATCCACTAACTCATACGCTCCGGTGTGATTCTCCCCTTCCTCCTCATACTGGGTTCTGTAATTCTCATACATCTGCTGCAGATAATCATTCACTTTGGCATACTTCTCATCGGAAAAAAAGAACTCATCCATTTCGTAGTAATAGGTCTTTTTCTCATCGTCATTGTAGAAGTCTTTCACAGTGTTGGAACATTCCCCGTAGTCTTCCCAGGGAAGCCATGCGTCCTCATCTTCGTAAGAAGGACCTGTCGTGGATGCCGTAGTGTCGGAAACAGTCTCCGTGGATACTGTCGCTTCCATGGATTCACCAGTCTCTGAAGTGCTCTCTTCCGTTACCGCAGCCTCTGCGGATCCGATAACCTCTGAACTACTACTCCCTCCCACCGGATCACTCCCCTGTGCTCCGCAGGCAGACAACCCCAGTGCCATAATTCCTGTGATAACTATTAATTTGCCCCTCATTTTGTATCTCTCCTTATGTATTTATTGTAACCGAACGCTTCCCCCGTCCATTACAAGCATAAGCTTAACATATTATAATATCATAGTTGCATCACGTGCAACTCTTCCGATTTATTATTCAATTGTCATTTCATAAAAAACGCAGAAATGTATAAACATGAATTACACATCCACGCGTTTTTTCCGGTAATAATTCTCAGGCCTCTTGGGATTTTTCTTTTCCCTCAATAATCGTCTTTACCTCTTCTATTGTTTTATCTGTTGCAGATGCAATCAGTTCTATTGAAAGACCGTTTTTGTACATTTTTGCAATGAGTCCTGCCTCACCCTCTGCACGCCCAATTGCAATACCTTCTTCCTTAACTCCCTGGCTCAAATTACACATAGTGCTCATATCCTTTCTGAAATTCTCTTCTAATGGGATATCATACTCATTTCCAATAATGTCCAGCTTTTCATCCACCGTAAGCTCTCTGGACAGTAATGCTCCCAACAGACGATGCAATTCATAGGTCTCATCATGCTCCGGCAGTTCCTTAGCAAGACCTATCATAATGATATTCAATAGATCCAGATTGCCCTTCCATTCATAAGAACCGATCATGTCTTCTTTGGTAAGATGAATATGGCTCATGGTGTTTTCCTCCATATTCATACAAATCCAAATAGAATAGACACTTTTAATGTCATCGTAACTCGAATTCTCGAAATCCTTTTCCTTCTGGGAGGAGATCAGTCTGCTCACGTAGAAAACTGCCCGATTTAGGATCTTATAGTCGCTGGGTTCGTCCTTTTGCGCTTCCACATTGATGATGATCTGCGAAAGGCCATCCTTCATCCGCACATAAAATACAATGTCAAAACGCACCAGACCTTCGTTCAGTTCCTGATTCTCCGTGTTAAAACCAACAATCCGCTTTCCATTCTGAAAATGAACTGCATTCGTCAGTCCCGGCTCCACCGGTACTGTACTGATGTAGGGAATTCCCTCTATAAGCGCTGCGACCTCCAGCGGGTCCATTCCCTTAAATTTCTCCACAGTCTTTATCAGGATCCGTGCCAGAATAATCTTATGTGCTATCAGGCGTTTCGCGCTGTTATCATATTGTGCGTCTCTGTCTGTTGCCAGTACTGCATTTTTTAACTCCGTATTCAATGGTTTCCTCCTTTTGTGTCAGGTAATCATAGATACCGCCGGAAATAAAAGGATTTCACCATATCTACATTATAACTTACCTGTTTTTCTGATACAACTGGTTTTCTGAGTGGGTTTTTGCCTCTCTCTGCTCTTCTTGAAGAGGCGGGCGGACTTTCTTAACAAAAGTCTCAGACATCAGCTTCCGCTGACAAAGAAATTTTTTATAAGTGACATGTACTTATAAGTGGAGTATATCTTATACTTTTTAATTATGCAACAAATATGTTTTAAATGACTAAAAGGGAGAGCTGTCTTTTGGAAAATAGAACATTCTTTTCAAAAGTCAACTCTCAGAAGCAGAATCACAGTATCTACTGTATTTTTGGCCCTTTTTCCTATACCCGCAGTCGCAATAAGGTCCGCCGGAATATCCTCATACTCATGAAATGTAATTTGCTATATTCTGTCCCTATTTCTCGGCATTCCCTGCCTTGCTGTGCTTGTGTCTCTTGCGCACTTCTCTGGCGTGATCTCTGCGGGCGGCGATAGCGTCTGCCTCTTCCTTAGGGATCAGCTTCTTGGTCTTGACAATATATACACCGCCGTCATATGCCTTGCGTACCCGGATCTTGCCCTTGAGGTAGCCGTGCTTCTCGCAATAAGCCACGCAGTAATAATGCCTGCCGTTAGCGCTGAACCATTTGATCTTCTTGCGCAGGTTACGATGGCAGAGATAACATTTGCTGGACACAACCTCCTTGTCCGCAAAAGCTTCCGTCTTATCCTTGAACTCTCTGGAAATATATTTTACATAGGTGTCAAACTGTGTCTTGACCTCATCCTTGCGATCCTTCGGCGGGCAGAACGTGTCATAGGACAGGTTCACCACTACCTCCGGGTGCTCCTCCAGGATCCGGATCAGGATCTTTGCCGTATAGTAGGCATCACTGAACGCCCGGTGGAAGGGAATATCCTTCTCAATATGCAGAAAATCGATGGCATATTCCAGATTTCTGCGGATCTTGCGCTCCTCATAGGCAATGGCGAACAGCTTCTGCACATCCAGATAGGGCAGCGGTCCCGGTGCCAGAAGCGGCATCTCATAATATGCCATATTCCGCTGTAACTCCGTAAGGTCTAACGTCCCCCAGGTACAGAACAGCTGCTCCTCCTGTCCGCACCATCTGACAAAATCTCCTCCAACCTCAGGGAACGGTCTCCCACGCTCCAGCTCCTGCATCTGAATATGGATCAGTTTGCTGGTGATCTTGTGCATCTCATGGTAGACCTGTGGCTTGATCAGTTCATTGAATTCGCTGACCATGACACGTTCTTTATTCAGTTTGATGGCACCGATCTCTATGATTTCAAAAGGCAGCTTCTCCACAGCATCCTCTTTGCCGGTGTTACTCTGATTCCATTCCAGATCCAGAACGATATATTCCATACGTTCCTCCATATTTTGTAACTATTAACAGGGGTTATAAATGTCTTACAGTCTTGGCAGTGCGATATCCAATACCTCTTCATGCCAGCAGTGGTCTCCCTCTCTGACATCGTGGATCGGATATTCCTCTTTTCCGTACAGGCTGTAAGCCTTCCGCACAATATCCATCTGCTCCGTCACATTCACCAGTCCTCTGGGACCGTTCAGATGGTCATCCCGGCAAGACTGAACCGCCAGCGGTCTCGGCGCAATGAGCGATGCAATATCTCCCATATCAAAGTGTTCCCACAGATGGGGAACATAATTACAGCTGCAATTACCGTTGAGTAATAATAACGCGTCACGATATCCATAGAGATATCCGCTGATGATACATTTTTTCACACGGTCATCCAAAGCAGAGACCCACAGCGTCTGCATACCACCGCCGGAAAATCCCATGACTCCCAAGTCCTCAGTATCCCATTCGCCCCGTTCATATACATAATCGATCAGCCGGGAAGCGTCCCAGGTGCACATACCTGCCACGGTCTCTCCCAAAGGCTCCGCCATATGTGCCAGATGAAAACAGGTACTGGTCAGGAAGGATTTCTCATCAGTTCCTTTCTGCAATGCCTCATCCCTGCGTTCTCCGAAGCCTCTGCAATCCGGACAGATTGCCACATAACCACGCTTCGCCAGCTGCATGCCGTAATCATAATGGTAGAATTCGATCATCCGTTTTACCGCGGGAATATCATCGCGTCCTGCCACGCTGAATTTACCTGCTCCCTGATGCCCCGGAAGGGCAAGAAAACATTTCTGCTTCTCTTCGTCCTGCTTCGGTGGGATCAGTATATACATGGGCATATACACTTCCGGCTCTACCTGAATGATCACTTTTTCCCGACGAATGCCGTTCTCCAGCTCCACGACTTCTTCCACGCGTGGGTCCAGATCACAGGACTCCATGTATTTCCACCCCAGGAGGTCTTTTAATGTCTCTCTGGAAGTCTCCTTCCAGGCTTCCCATTCCTCTCTGGTGGATCCGGCGAACGCATCCTGCCTTGCATATTTATCAAATTTGTCCTGCATTCCCTTCAGACTTCCGTAGAAATGAGGGATCTGAATGATCGTATCTGCCTGTTCCATGACTGCTCCTTGCGTTTTCATTTTCTCTTATTGCTATTCTTACCATTCTCTGCCCTGTGCGTGCAGCCCGTCTTCCACATCTCCTGCAAAAAGGCTCTCCAGCCAGGTATGCGCCAACCGGATCCATGAGGTGCATTCCTCCTGTACGGCTCTGCCATCGTTGGTCTCTGTCAGCTTATCCGCCAGTGCCAGTCCGTGGGCACCCTTTTCATACATATGGAATTCTGTGGGCACTCCCGCTCTGCGGAGAGCGCTGACAAACAGCAGCGAATTTTCCACCGGTACCGACTGATCCGCAAAGGTATGCCAAATGAAAGTCTTCGGCACTTTACTTGTTACCTGTTTCTCCAGGGACAGCTTCTCTCCCAGTTCTTCCTGTCTGCTGCCTAACAGATTCTCAAAAGATCCTCTGTGAGCAAACTCTCCGGAAGTGATGACCGGATAGCATAACAGCAGTCCATCCGGACGCAGCAGCTCATGCTCGGAAGCGGAAAGTCCCTGGCTCTCTGCCAGGAAATCTTCATCCCAGAACACACCAAGGCTGGCTGCCAGGTGTCCTCCCGCAGAACATCCTTCCACTACGATCTTGTGGGGATCAATGTGCCACTCTTTCGCGTGCTCCCGCAGGAACTTGATGCTGTAAGCCAGTTCCTTTAAGGAAGTAGGATATTCCGCAGGGGCGCAGGAATAACGCAACACTGCCGCATGATATCCCATCGCCAGGAATTTCAGTGCCATGGGTTCTGCCTCTCTGTCGGAGGTTCTGGTATAGCCGCCTCCCGGACACAACAGGATCAGAGGTCTGTCGTTAATTGCCATTGCCTCCGAATACTCCTGAATATAGGTAACTAAATGTGCTCCCGGAAGGGATCCCTCCTGATGCATTTCAAATGTATTATAGATCATATTTTTCCTCATTTCCGAGCATTATCATTGAAAAATAAGGCGCAGACCCTATAGCAATACTACCGGCCTGCGTCTTCATCTGCCTTATAAATATTTTCATAACTATTCAGAATCACATTCACTCCGAATAGTTATATATATCTTAGTATGCTCTTCCCCAGTATACCATCTTTTTCGCAGGTTTTCCACAACATACGCAGGTATCTGCGATCTGTTCCTGTTCAAAAGGCATGCAGCGGCTGGTAACCGCAAGCTTTTCCTTGATCCGATCTTCACATTCCCGGCATCCGCACCACATAGCCTTGACAAATCCGGACTTCTCATTGAAGATCTGCTCGAACTCTTCCATGTTGTGTGCTACATAGGTATGGCTGTCGCGATGTGCTCTTGCTCTCTCCAGCATTTCCTTCTGCATGGTCTCCAGAATCTCGGCTACCTTGGTCTCCAGATCCTCCAGAGCCACCTCGGTCTTCTCTCTGGTATCACGGCGGCAGATCACACACTTGCCTGCTTCGATATCCTTAGGGCCGATCTCCACACGGATCGGATAACCTCTCATCTCGGCCTCTGCGAACTTGAAGCCGGGGGTCTTGTCGCTGTCATCTACCCTGACACGGAAATCTTTCGCCAGGCGGTCTCTCAGCTCATACGCCTTGTCGAGAACGCCTTCCTTTTTCTGCATAACGGGTACAATGCAGATCTGGATGGGTGCCACACGGGGAGGGATCACCAAGCCTTCGTTATCACCATGTACCATGATCAGTGCACCGATCAGACGGGTGGTCATACCCCAGGAGGTCTGATGTACATATTTTAAAGTATTGTCCTTGTCTGCGAACTGGATGCCGAAAGCCTTGGCGAAACCGTCGCCGAAGTTATGGCTGGTACCGGACTGCAGTGCCTTGCCGTCATGCATCAGTGCTTCTACCGTATAGGTTGCAATTGCACCTGCGAATTTCTCCTTCTCGGTCTTCTGTCCCTTGATCGCGGGGATAGCCAGAACCTCCTCCAGGAACTTCGCATATACATTCAGCATCTGCAGTGTTCTCTCCTGAGATTCTTCTGCGGTAGCATGTGCAGTATGTCCTTCCTGCCACAGGAACTCTCTGGAACGCAGGAAAGGTCTGGTCTCCTTCTCCCAACGTACCACGGAGCACCACTGATTGTATACCTTAGGCAGGTCTCTGTAGGAATGGATGTCATTCTTATAGAAATCACAGAACAGGGTCTCTGAAGTAGGTCTGACACAGAGTCTCTCCGGAAGCTCGTTTAATCCTCCCTGGGTAACCCATGCTACTTCGGGTGCGAAACCTTCTACATGATCCTTCTCCTTGTCCAACAGGGACTCAGGAATGAACATGGGAAGGTATACATTCTGTACTCCTACTGCTTTGAATCGTGCATCCAGCTCCTTCTGGATCAGCTCCCAGATGGCCTGACCATAGGGGCGCAGGATGATGAAACCCTTGACACTGGAGTACTCCACCAGCTCTGCCTTGACGCAGATGTCGGTGTACCACTGTGCAAAGTTTTCTTCCTGGCTGGTGATCGCCTGCACAAGCTTCTTGTTGTCTTTTGCCATTTTGTCATATCCTCCTAAGCCGTGCGCCAAACGCCTGTGTTCCAGCCGTTCCGCACGAGCTCATATTAAAAGCCCCGCTGCAGTGCCGCCGTGTGCAGCGCTGCGGATGCGGGGCCTTTTTGCAAAACTGTTATCAGCCCTTGTGGCTGTCCACAAATTCCACCACGTCGCCCACGGTGCGCAGATTCTCGATGGCATCGTCCGGCACCTCAATGCCAAACTCGTCCTCCAGCGTCATCACCATGTCCACGATATCCAGGCTGTCGGCCTCGAAATCACTCATAATGTCGCTCTCCATCGTGATCTTAGCAGGGTCAATATCCAGCTGCTCTGCCAGCAGTGCACGGATCTTTTCAAAAGTATCCATCGTCGCGGTCTCCTTTTGTCAATGATTCTTTCTTCTCTGCCTGCACGCCCTCTCCGGCGCACAAAAGCACTCTCTCTTTTTATATCCCATGGGCCGTATCTTGTCAAGCCCTGTTTTGCATTCCGGCCCTTTACGGGCAGAAAAAACCGATGAAAATTGCACAAAGCCCTCTTTTTTGCTTGACAGAAGCCCGTTTGATTCTTATGATTATATGTGACGAACCAAACCTCTCAGCCATGCTGCATCAGCATGGCCGCAGAGGTCCCGCCTGTAAAGGAGAATGCTCCATGAAATTGTCATTTACCAAGATGCAGGGCTGTGCCAATGATTACATCTATCTGGACTGCCGTGCATCCGGTGTGCCAGCAGACATTGCCGCACTTGCACAGCGGCTCTCTGCCCGGCATTTTTCCGTGGGTGCGGACGGCATCATCTGCATCTGCGCCCCTGTGACCCCCGGGGCCGATGGCCGGATGCGCATTTTCAACGCAGACGGCAGCGAGGCCCAGATGTGCGGCAACGGCGTGCGCTGTGTGGCCGAGTGGCTCTACACCCACGGGGTGGAAAAGCCTGTCCTGACCATCGACACCAACAGCGGTGTCAAGCGCATCAGTCGACAGGGCGCACAGCTGTGGCAGGTGGAGATGGGCGCTTACAGCACCCTGCCGGCCGACCTGCCTGCCATCCACATGGGCGAGGGCCCGCTGGTGGATCAGCCGCTCACCGTAGAGGGAAAAGTGTGGAAGGTGACCTGCATCAGCGTGGGCAACCCCCACTGCGTGACCGTAGTGGAGGATGTGGACAGCCTGAAGCTGGAAGCCATCGGCCCGGCGTTCGAGCATCACGCCAACTTCCCGGAGCGCATCAACACCGAATTCGTGCAGGTGGTGGATGCCGCCCACCTGAAGATGCGGGTGTGGGAACGCGGCAGCGGCGAGACCTGGGCCTGCGGCACCGGCACCTGCGCCACCGTGGCGGCCCTGACCGAGCTGGGCATCTGCCCCGCCGGGCAGGATATCCATGTGCAGCTGCGCGGCGGGGAGCTGGTCATCCGGGTGCTGCCGGGCAGGCAGCTGCTGATGACCGGCAGCGCTGTCACGGTGTACGAGGGAGTTGCGGAAGTTTAACATCCTCGCCCTCTCCGTCATTGCTTTGCAATGCCAC
>OICE01000599.1_pt1 | contig 10239 bp, 10 predicted proteins | sample 1581171 | NCBI WGS metagenome assembly OICE01 (sample SAMEA3882545, study PRJEB24775) | human gut metagenome | biome: human-associated habitat; feature: intestine environment; material: feces | place: Netherlands | collected 2009/2010 | reverse complement strand
CCGCACAGGACAAGTATAAGGCGTATTTGGATTATTTTAGAATTGCATATTAAACGTGATTCAAAGTGAAAAATTTGTGCTTTGAGAAAAAATAATGATATACATTTCAAAGACGGGAGTAAATACATGTTCTATAAAATGATAGAAAATAAGTGTACACAATGGTATGAATCAGAACGGTGTACGGTTAAAAACTTAATTGAATATATAGAGAAAACAGGGCAGATGCGTGATGCTCAGATTGAGGCTATTAAGGTATATCTGTTTCTAAAAATTGCCTGTGAATGTAAGCCGTTGACACAGCTGTTTAGACAGGGATTCTTTAATTCTATTGATTTGAATGAGATAGAATTGTCAAAATCCACTCGTGAATATTTGTTTCAGAATCCAGCGGCAGCGACATTGTTTGAATATGCATGTTTGACAAATGATAAAGGTGAACAGGTATCTGAAAAACTGGAAAAACAGATAAAGAAAGATCCAACGGGAATTGATTATAATGAATTCTTTCGTAATGCGTTTTATGGTGTTTCCTATACGGATTATCTGTTTAGCCTTCCTATGGGTGCAGGTAAAACGTATTTGATGGCGGCATTTATTTACTTGGATTTATATTTTGCTTATAACGAGCCAACAAATCCGTCATTTGCACATAACTTTATCATATTTGCACCATCAGGTTTGAAATCATCAGTGGTTCCAAGTCTTAAAACAATACAAAACTTTAATCCATCATGGATTCTTCCGGAGCCGGCAGCAACAGACATCAAGAGGATGATTTCTTTTGAAGTGTTGGATCAAAGCAAAACTGCAAAAAAATCAAATAAGACAAAAAATCCAAATGTTCAGAAAATCGCTAATCATCAGCCGCTTTCTGAGTTGTTTGGTCTTGTTGCTGTTACTAATGCGGAAAAAGTAATTCTTGAGCGTATTCAGGAAAAACAGGGACAGATAAATATGTTTGAAGAAAGCGAGGACGATAAAGACCGACAGGCAAATGAACTTCGTAATTTAATTGGTAAGTTACCATCATTGTCTATCTTTATTGATGAAGTTCATCATGCAGTAAGTGATGAAATTAAGCTTCGTGCTGTAGTTACAAGATGGGCGCAGAATCATACAGTCAATTCTGTAATTGGTTTTTCTGGTACTCCATATTTAGACAAAGTTGAAAAAATAAAAGTTGTAGATTCATTGTCCATTGGTACAGCTGAAATCACAAATATTGTGTATTACTATCCACTTATAGACGGTGTAGGAAATTTCTTAAAACGTCCAGTTGTAAAAATTGCAGATATTGCAGATAGCAGCCTTATTATTGAAAAGGGTGTCAGAGAATTTCTTGATACTTATAAAGACACTGTTTATGCAGATGGTTTAACAGCTAAATTGGGTATTTATTGCGGTACTATCGAAAAATTAGAAGAAACAGTATATCCACAGGTATCCCGTATTGTAGCTGAATATGGCCTTGGTACTGATGTTATACTTAAATTCCACAAAGGAAATAAACAGTATAAGATGTCGGCTGATAGTCAGATGCAGTTTGATATCTTGGATAAATCTATTTCTGAAATTCGTATTGTTTTGCTTGTGCAGATTGGTAAAGAAGGTTGGGACTGTCGAAGTCTTACAGGTATTATTCTTTCTCAAGAAGGAGACTGCCCAACCAATATGGTATTACAGACATCTTGTCGATGCTTGCGTCAGGTGATTAAAAATGGTCAGGAAACGGCGCTGATATATTTGAATGAAAGCAATGCCGAAAAATTAAATATGCAGCTTGAGCGGCAGCACCATATTTCGCTTAAAGAATTTTCTTCTGCAGACAACAGCAAGACTACTTTGAAACGTTATAATCGTACGGCTTATTTAAAGTTGCCTAAAGTAGAGTTTTATCAGCTGAAAATCAGCTATGATACACTTACTGTGGAAAAGGCAAATCCTGAAGTTTCTATTGAAAAATCTGTTGATTCAGCGCAAATTGCAGGTAATATTATCAAAACAACAGATCTTTCTATGAATGTAAATAATATCAGTATCCAGGTGGATGATGCTGAATATGGTACAGAATATGCAACCTTTAATTCTTGGATTTATGGCATTATGAGAAGTGGATTTGGAACACCTTCCATGGCAGAATTAAATGCATATACAGAGCAGTTAAAAGTAGTATATGAAAAAATCACATACGAAAAAGGTGGCTCACGATATTTCAGTTCGAAGTACAATAAAAAGTTGGTAGAAGCCAATATTCGCAAAGCTTTTTGTGACAAAACGGATTTCAATACAACAGAAGAACTGATACCAGAAGAAGCTAATTTGTTGAACATTGCGAATTTTACTTCTGAGATATATGCAGATAATCTGGATGACTACTATCCAAGACAGAATGTTGTTGAAAACATAATGGCTGACGATAAGGGAAAATTGAAAGTTGATAAAAAGACACAGCAGTTAATTGATCTCGCTATAGAAACTGGAAACGATAGAATCGTTTTGGAATTGCAACAGCGTGTATCATCTCACCCAAATAAGAATCGTTCGTTCCACTACTTGCCATATCGTACAGACAGTGGTTTTGAACAAACATTTTTAAGAGAAGTATTGTCCTTTGATATTATCGAAGAATTAGGTCTGGAAGTGTATTACAATGGCGACCGTGCTATGACGGAGTTTAAGATCAAGTGCTATAAGAAAACCAGTGGAAAATGGAATTACATTGGTATTTACACACCGGACTTCCTTATCATTAAACGAAAAGATGGCGTTATCCATAAGGTTATTGTAGTGGAAACCAAGGGGCAGATTTATGCCAAAGATCCAGTCTTTAAAGATAAGAAGAATTTTATGGAAACAGAGTTTTCAAAACAGAATAATGCTGCGTATGGTTATGAACGTTTTGATTACCTGTATTTGGAAGATACGATGCCAGAGAAAGATAGATTGACACAGACACATCAAAAAATCTGTGAGTTTTTTAAGGAGAAAGCGTAATGAATGGAATTAGACCTACTGTAGGCATAGAGTTTGATGATAAATATACTAATGCAAAAAATAAATTGCTTGATTTTATTAAGGCATTAGACGAGTTGGATGACATACAAAAAGCAAAATTGGCACAAGAATTTATAACATCATATAGTATGGCAATTTCTTTTGAACAATTTGTAAGTTATATGAAAAATGGAGGAATCAAATAATGCCAATTAAATATGTACCGTTTATACCGGAGCCGGTGGAAGGACAGGCTGTGCTTGGTAATTTTAATAGAATATTGAGATACAAAGGCGCTGACGATGTTTCTATGACATTGCAACGTGGCATGCCTTTATATGAAATGGAAAAACAGGAAACTGTGGGCGAAAACTCCGATGGTAATATGGTTATTCGTGGAGAATGTGTTTCTGCCTGTGCTTATCTTAAAGAGCAAGGCATTCAAGTTGACCTTGTTTACATTGACCCACCATTTGCAAGTGGTGCCGATTACGTAAAGAAAGTATATATTCGTCGAAATCCGAAAGTAGCAGAAGTTATTGCACAGGCTGAACAAGAGCTGGATGTAGATGAATTGAAAGCTTTTGAAGAAAAGATGTATGGTGATGTATGGGATAAAGAAAAATATCTGAACTGGATGTACGAAAATCTTATGGCGATTAAATCGGTAATGAGTGAAAATGCGTCCATATATGTACATATTGATTGGCATATTGGGCATTATGTTAAGATTCTTCTCGATGAAGTGTTTGGTGAAGATAATTTTAGAAATGAAATTACTTGGGTAAGGACAGCTTCACATAATGATAGTAAGCAAAATTATAGTAGAGTTAAAGACAGTATATTTTTCTATTCTCGTTCAGAAGAGTATCCATTTAATATACAATACACACCTTATACAGAAGAGTACATTGCTGATGAATGGACAAAAGCACCTTCTGGACGATACTATAAATTTGAAAATATGCTTGATCCACAGAATAAAATGGCAGCTTACGATTTTCATGGCACAGTTGCACGTTGGAGAACAACGCCAGAAAAATTTGAAGAATTGTGGAATGCCCCTCAAACAGAAGTTCCCAATAGCCATGGCCGTGTAAGACTTGGAAAAAATGGAAAGCCTATCAAACGTTGCCGCATTGTGTTTATGGACGAACTTCCGGGAGTTCCTTTAAATGATAATTGGTCAGATATTGCGTATGTTGCAGGTCGATCTGCTGAGTCGGCAAATTATTCTACGCAAAAACCAGAAGCACTATTGAATGTTTTTTGCCCATCTTTCCATGCATTTTTTGACAGAAAAGAGGGTAAGTGAAACAGCCAATGAATATCGTTCTGAGTTAAAGTTATTAGGTATTGACGAAACTGGAAGATTGACTGAAGAAGCGGTGGTATGCCCATTCGTGTTAAATGCAGAGATTACCATGAAAGAATACATTACTTCGATTAAGAATATGTATCAGGAGATTTCTGATATGAATGTAGGTGGTAGATCTGTTACAGCTAATACTTTTTTTGCTGGATTTACAAGCCCTGTTGACATAGATGAAGATGAGAAAGAGTTTATTACTGCTGTGGCTGAACAGCTGGAGTGTGAGTTGTCCGATTCCTTTTTTGAACTTGGAAATTTAAACCAAGATACTTTAACATCAAATCTACTCAGTGGTCCTAAGTTGAATGGAACGTCCGAAGAAAAGCAGAAATATTGGAAAATCAAAAGATTGCATGAAACTATTTCTAAAGCTTTGGAATGGGCTCCTGTTGAGAAAGCGTTTTCTGGAATGAATTGTATTAAATTAGCAATTCAGAATTGTGGTAAGGCCATTGACGAAGATGCTGAAATTATGTTTGAAGTTCCAAAAGAATCCTTGCTTACATTAGGTGAATTCCCTAAGTTTAATAATGCAGAGATGGGATATTTGCTTACAGATTGTGATATGAGTATTTTGTTCGGAATTGAAGGCACATCTGAATATATTGAATATTCAGAATCAGAGCAAAATGGAAGAACTTCGTATGGAGCACGTTCATATGGTTTGCCTGGATATGTTCCGGATTATAGTGATGATTTCACTGATGAGATAAAAGATGTGTTTTGTTATGGATTCTATTCAAGTGAAGATAAGTATATTGTAAAGCTTAAAGTAGATTATATAAAACATAATACAACTGTTGCTTTCCCGACAATCCTTTTTGTGAAAAATGAGATTGATGAGATACCATATAAAATCACATCTAAGAATAATCCGGATGTTGTTGAAGGCTGTATAAAGGTTAAAAGTTAGGAAAGGAATACTACATGGAAAAGCCACAATACATCGATTGGATAGTTGAAGAAACTGGTATTGTAATTAAAGATGACATACCGCTAAAATGCTATAAAATTGATTATAAAGATGATGAAAGTATTCTTGATGACTGGGCATTGCACATTCGAAGAAATTACATAGAAGATACTGAACTTAAAGAAGACGCAGATGACAATGCAATGACTGTTGAACAGTATTTGCATGATTATGTAATTCCACAAAAAGGAGAAGAATTGGGAGCTACGGTACGTTCTGCAGACATAACAGAAATTTTAATTTCCGATTTATTAGAGTTTGTTCATCAGTATTCTGTTCCGAGATATAAATTGAAGAACAGATCCGGGAAAAACAATTCACAACAAGGAACTGATGTCATTGCATATAAGTACAAAAATGAAGATAAAACTCCAAATGATAAAGATGAATTGGTAGCAGCAGAAGTTAAAGCTACCCTCTCTAATACGGAGTACACACCAATCAAAAATGCAATTATCGATTCCAGAAAAGATGAACATCGATTAGCAAGATCAGTAAACTACTGCAGAAAGCGATTAAAAGAACTGGGCAAAATAGAAGAGGCAGAAGAGGTAAAGAGATTCTTATTTAAACCAGATAATAATTATCGTATTACATATGTAGCTGCAGGAGTTAGTAGTCGTGAAAACGTAGATGATGCCATAGAATTAGATTTTTCTGGTGAAGAACTTGAAATTAGAAAAAATGAACTGATTTTTTATGTACATGGTAAAAAGTTGATGGAATTGGCTCATAACATTTACCAGAGGTGTTGTAAATGATTTTTGGGAAAAATGCAGCTTTTGGAAATGATGTCACGATAAATCAGTTTTCTGATGTACTTCAAAATGATTTTTGGAATTTGTTTTCTGAAGATATTAAACGGCAGATACTGATATGTACGCCAGAGAAACTGAGTTACACAAGAAATTAGAAATAGCAGATCTGTCAATTTGGTGAGGATGACACTTGGGTACAATGTCCATCAGATATTCCAAAAGATTAAGTATTAAAACAAGTGAACTTCCGGCGAAAGAGTGTATAATCGTACAATTTAAACGAAAAAAGCCTCATGATCATGAACGAAAAAGAAAGCATAATTTATTAGGCTATAGAATGGCTTATGTGAATTGAATGATGACTGATGATTCTGGTGTCGAAAGTAAAAATAATGCAATGACATTATGGATAAATACATGTTGTCTTCCATAAAATCAATTCTATGTTAAAAACATACAGTCTAGACAGCTACTTTTTAAGCTATCATTTGAAAGACATACAATATATAGGCTCAAATGGCGAAAGTGCCCATTTGGGCCTATTATTGTATGAATTCATGTGTTACAACCAGAGCAAGATCCACCCGTGTATTACAGTATTGTCATTTTGACAATTTTGTATTACTTACGAGTAGCGGACTTGATGGGGATTACGTTCCCATACCCACGTGAAAATATAATTGCAAGCAATTACATTTTAGCAGACACGCAAGCGTTTCTGAGTAAGCGTCACAGACAACAAAATAATGAAATTTTGATAAGGCATTCACCTGGAATAGGTGGGTGTTTTTTTGCTTTTAAGTATTCAATTAATCGAAAAAATAAAAAAATTCATCAGGGGGCTGTAAAAGTGCCTCTCAGCGTTTCGTTTTATGTAAGGGTGTTTTTGACAGGAAAAAATAAAAATTTTTTCATCAAGAGCCTGTATTTATGCCCTTCATCTTTTGAATATGTGTAAGGACATTTTTGAGCCGGCATAAAAATGATTTTTACAACAGTTAGAAACAGAAACGAGGCGAGAAAAGAATGAAATATGAATACATGAAGGAGTCAGAGCAGATGCTTCAGTACTTCCAGTTTCCGAAGTTTTTGCTAAAACTGCGCATTTCCCAAACTGCGAAATTTCTTTATATGATTTTGTATGACCGGGCACGGATATCGAGAAAGAATAGCTGGATAGATAAGTATGGAAATGTTTATCTGATTTTTCCAATAGAAGAATTGTCTGTTCAAATCGATAAATGCAAATCTTCTGTAAAAACAGCGTTGAAGGAATTAGATGATGTAGGACTATTGGTTCGCAGATCCGGTGGATTTTCAAAACCCAATCATTTATATGTAAAAATTCCATCTGATGAGATCGGTTTACAGACGGTTGACAATAAGGCGGTTGAAAAGATGGCTGTAATAGAGTCGGAAAAGCACCCATCATCTGGTCGTAAAAATGGCTGTGCAGGAGTCAGAAATGTGGCACCTAGTAAAGTAACTGAGAAAAATAAAAGAAATAAATATCATGAAGTAAATTATTGCTATGGGGAAGGAGAGAGTTTGTGATGAGAGAAGAAGATACTGTATGTGTAGGCAGTGATGGTTTGCGATACTGCAAAGTCTGTGGGGAAGCGAAAGAAGCTTTTTTCCCTGAGGGCGGTTTTATGGGGATGAAGAAACATTCCAGGCAATGTGCTTGTGACAGAAAAGCATATGAAGAAGAACAAAAATATTTTAAAGACAAAGAACACCGGGAATTAGTCAACAGAAATACAAGCATCTGTTTTGATGAGAGCAGAATGGAAGAGTGGACATTTGAGAATGCAGATATGTCAGATGCGGTAATGCATAAGGCAAAAAATTATGTTGATAACTGGGATGAAATGAAAAGAAATCATATTGGTTGTTTGTTTTGGGGACCGGTTGGTACCGGGAAAAGTTATATTGCCGGGTGCATTGCCAATGAACTTCTTAAGCAGGAAGTAACGGTGAAGATGACAAATTTCAATACCATTATCGATGATATATTTCCACTGGCAGACAAAACGGAATATATCAATGCATTGGCTTCTTACCAGCTTTTGATTATTGATGATCTTGGAGTGGAACGAAATTCAGAATATGCGTTAGGAATTATTTTTAGCGTCATAGACCGAAGGATCCGTTCAGGACGACCATTGATCATCACGACCAATCTTCCGCTGAAAGAAATAAAAAACGAGACCATGTTAGATAAAAGACGTATCTATGATCGTATTTTGGAAATGTGTACACCCATGTATGTTGGAGGCACAAGCAAACGAGAAGCGATTGCAAGTATGAAAATGGAGAAAGCGAAAACCTTGTTGAATACAAACCGAGGGGAGGAGGAATGCGAATGAATCATACAGAAAAAACAGTACCTGTTTGGAAGAAATATTCTTTAAATGTTTCCGAAGCAGCAGAATATTACGGAATTGGAGAAAAGAGATTAAGTCAGATTGCAGGTGAAAATGAGGGAGCGGATTTCATTTTGGAAGTAGGTTCTCATATACGGTTCAAAAGAAAATTATTTGAAGATTATCTGGATACAGCCAGTACAGTTTAAGTAACAGAATAGAAGAAATAGTAATGAAAATAATGTTCATTTTATCTTAGCGAAGGGAAGGTCTTGTGGTATAATGAAGAAACCGAGACGGTCTTCCAAGTTAAATGAATATTTAATGAAGGAGACGAAATATTATGAGTGAAAAAAGGAGAGATCATAGAGGACGTATATTACACAATGGAGAAATACAGTTATCTGATGGCAGATATCGATTTAAGTATGTCGATGAGATGGGAAAGGAGCGCTGCGTATATAGCTGGCGCTTAGACCATAATGATGCAACTCCGAAAGGAAAGCGCCGTACTTTGTCGCTTCGAGAGATGGAGAAGAAAATCCAGGCGGACCATTTCGAGCAGATTGCAACAAATGGCGGAAATATGACGGTACTGAAGCTGGTTGAAAAATATACATCAACAAAAACCGGTGTCAGACCTACTACAGTTGCAGGATACGGAACAGTTATCAATTTATTGAAGAAAGATCCATTTGGAAAAAGAAGGATTGATAGGGTTCGGATTTCAGATGCAAAATGTTGGCTGATACATCTTCAGCAGGTAGAAAAGAAAAGCTATAGTTCCATACATTCGATCCGAGGAGTTCTTCGTCCGGCATTTCAGCTGGCGGTGGATGATGATCTGATCAGGAAAAATCCATTTCAGTTTCAGCTGATGGAAGTGGTCGTGAATGACAGTGTGACAAGAGATGCAATCAGCAGAGCACAGGAACGTAAGTTTCTACGATTTGTGAAGGAAGATCCTCATTTTTGCAGGTATTATGAGGGGATTTACATATTATTTAAAACCGGCCTTCGCATCTCGGAATTTTGTGGTTTGACCATTTCTGACATTGATTTTAAGGAGCATACGATCAACATCGATCATCAATTGCAGAAAAAATCAAAAATCGGATATTATATTCAAGAGACTAAAACAACCAGCGGAACGAGAAAGATACCTATGACTGCAGATGTAGAGGAATGCTTTCGGAAAATAATAGAAAAACGAAACCCGCCCAAAGCAGAACCTATGGTAGATGGAAAAAGTGGATTCTTATACTTTGATAAAAATGGAAGTATCTGTTATTCTCTGCACTGGGAGCATTACTTTCAACATATCATTCAGAAATATAATAATACTTACAAAGCGCAGATGACTGTTATCACACCACATGTATGTCGGCACACCTATTGCTCAAACATGGCAAAATCCGGAATAAATCCAAAAGCATTGCAATATTTGATGGGTCACTCAGACATCAGCGTAACGTTGAATACATATACGCATGTAAATCTTGAGGATGCCAGGGAAGAAATTGCTCGGATTCAGGTTGTGTAATTACGATTTTTAATTGAAAATAGCAAGGTGTAAAATGGAAAAACATACACCTTATTTTACACCTTTTGCTGACGATATTATGCGAAAATAAACCAGGTTATGCCAGAAAGCAAAAATTTACAAAGGCTTACAAAGCCCGAAAAAACAAGAAAAACTAAGAAATGCGAGGTTATGTAACAATGATAAAAATACTATTTATATGCCACGGCAACATCTGCCGTTCCCCCATG
>OICE01000598.1_pt1 | contig 10244 bp, 8 predicted proteins | sample 1581171 | NCBI WGS metagenome assembly OICE01 (sample SAMEA3882545, study PRJEB24775) | human gut metagenome | biome: human-associated habitat; feature: intestine environment; material: feces | place: Netherlands | collected 2009/2010 | reverse complement strand
CGAGTTTGCCGGCGTCGGCTCCGGCGGGCAGCAGGGCCACGCCGAACTTCTGGTCCTCGTGGGCGGTGGACACGAATTCGTGGCCGCCGGCGTGGATGCCGGAGGTGACGCGCAGCATGACGCGGGCGCGCTTGCCGAGCCGCTTGGCGATCGCGGCGATGCGTGCCGGCTCATCCGGCTCGTCGATCACGATTTTGTTGAAGCCCTGTTCGATGGCCAGCTCGATTTCCGCATCGGACTTGTTGTTGCCGTGCAGCACGAGGCGGCGGCCTGGGACGCCCGCGGCGAGCGCGATGCGCATCTCACCCATGGTGCAGGTGTCGATGAGCATGCCGGATTCGGTGACGATGCGGCAGATTTCCTTGCTCAGCAGCGCTTTGCCGGCGAAGCTGACGTGGGTGACGGTGTTGTTGAACGCGTGGGACGCGGCATGCACGAATTTCGTGGCGCGGGCGCGCACGTCATCGGTGTCGATGACGTAGAGCGGCGAACCGAATTCGTCGAGCAGGCTTGCGGCGGTACGACCGTGGAAGGTGATCTCGCCTTCGTCGTTCACGGCCGAGCCGGCCGGCCAGATTGGGCTTACAGGCATGGTTTGCGTATCTCCCTTTTTCGTGGATTCGCTTCACATCTTGTCGGGGGCGGTGACGCCGAGCAGGTCGAGGCCTTCGGCGATGACCGTCTTGACGGCGTCGTTGAGCTTGAGTCGGGCGGCGGCGCGGGCCGGTTCCGGCGATGCGGATGGCGTCGGCCTGTTCCCCGCGGGCCTCCGGATCGGTGAGTTCCATCGGCACGACGCGCTCCACGTTGTACCACTTGTGGTAGGTGGCGGCGAGGTCCTCCAGGTAGTGGGCCACGCGGTGCGGGGCGCGCAGGTCGCCCGCTTCGCGCAGCAGGGCGGGCCACTGGGCGAGCGCGGCGAGCACTTCGCCGTCGGCGGTGGTGTCGAGCAGGCTCACGTCGGCGCCTTCGTAGGTGATGCCGGCGGCGGCCGCGTTGCGGTCCACGTTGCAGGAGCGGGCGTGCGCGTACTGCACGTAGTACACCGGATTCTCGTTGGAATGCGAGGACAGCAGGTTCAGGTCAATGTCCACCGGGGAGTTGTAGTCGGTGCGGGCCAGCGAATAGCGGGAGGCGTCCACGCCGATGGCGTCGGTCAGATCGTCGATGGTGACGACGTTGCCGGCGCGCTTCGACATGCGCACGGCCTTGCCGTCCTTCATGACGTTGACGAGCTGGCCGATGAGGATCTGCATGTTCTCGCCCGGCTTGTCACCGAAGGCCTCGCACATGGCCATCATGCGGCCGATGTAGCCGTGGTGGTCGGCGCCGAGCATGTAAATCGCCACGTCGGCCGGGTTGGTCTCGCGGTGGCGCTTGTTGCGGTAGTAGGCGATGTCGGCGGCGAAGTACGCGTAGTTGCCGTCGGACTTGATGATCACGCGGTCCTTGTCGTCACCGTGCTTGGTGGATTCGAACCAGGTGGCGCCGTCCTTTTCGTAAATGTCGCCGCGGGCGCGCAGATCGGCGATGGCCTGGTCCACTTCGCCGTCGGAATACAGGCTGTTCTCGTGGAACCACACGTCGAAATTGACGCGGAAGTTCTTCATGGAACGCTGGATTTCGTCGAACATCATCGGCACGGCGCGCTTGCGGAACTCCTCGCGCTGTTCGGAATCGCCTTCGCCGAGCGGGTTGCCGTCCTGGTCGGCGCCGCCGTCGACGCGCGGCAGGCTCAGCACGTCCACGCCGTCCGCGTTGGCTTCGTCGATGACACGCTTGGCGATTTCGTCGATGTACGCGCCCTTGTAGCCGTCGATCGGGGTTTCCTCGCCGTGGGCCGCGGCGACGAGCGACTTGGCGAAGCGGTTGATCTGCTCGCCGTGGTCGTTGAAGTAGTATTCGCGCACCACCTTGGCGCCGTTGGCCTCAAGCACGCGGGCCATGGAGTCGCCGACGGCCGCCCAACGGGTGCCGCCGATGTGGATCGGGCCGGTCGGGTTGGCGGATACGAATTCGAGGTTCAGGGTCTTGCCGGACAGGTGGTCGTTCTTGCCGTAGTCGCTGCCGGCTTCGAGCACGGTGTCCACCACTGCGGCCGCGGATGCGGAGTCGAGCGTGATGTTGATGAAGCCGGGGCCGGCCACTTCCACGGACTTGATGCCGTCGGCATTGGTCAGTTCGGCGGCGAACAGTTCGGCGAAATCACGCGGCTTCATGCCGGCCTTCTTGGCCAGCTGCATGGCCGCGTTGGACGCCCAATCACCGTGCGCGCGGTCCTTCGGGCGCATCACGGCGAACTTGGCCTGCGGTGGAATCAGATCGGCGGTCAGGGTGCCTGCCTTGCCTTCGGAGACAAGGGTGTTGGCAATGTTGAAAATCAGTTCACTAAGGGCTTCTGGACTCATTCTTCCAAGAATACCGGGCACGCTGACAGAATCAGTCTTCCTGTCCATCCTCACGATGGGGTTGCGATACGTCCTGCGGAACGCTTTGCAAGGCGTTCTGAGCATCGTCCTGCCCGCCATGCCGTTTCGCACGCCACGCCACGGACGCGTAGTAGCCCGTGTAGCACAGCGCCACGAACGGAATCATGTACAGCAGCGTGGAGCGCTGCGACGGATCGCAAATCACCAGAACCAGCGCGCCGACGCACATCACAATCGCGACGATCGGCACGAACGGGTAGCCAGGCGCGCGGTACTTGAGCTCGCCAACCGTATGTCCCTGCGCGAGCCATTGGTGGCGGAATCGCAAGTGGCAGACGGAAACCGACGCCCACACCACCAGTGTGGCCAGGCCGGAAACCGCGACCAGCGCGAGGTAGACGGTCGAAGCGGCCACCACGGAGGACAGCAGCGCCAGCAGCGAGCCGGCCATGCTGAACATCACCGCGAAAACGGGCACGCCGTGGAAGTTCGTTTTGGCGAGCTTGCGCGGAATCATACCCTCCTGCGCGAGCGACCACACCATGCGCGAGCACACGTACAGGCCGGAATTCGCGGCGGACAGCACGGCCGTCAGCACCACGAAATTCATGATGTCGCCGGCGAACGGCATGCCGATCGACTGGAACACGAGCACGAACGGGCTGGTGTCGACGCCCGACTTGCGCCACGGAATCAGCGCCGCCATGACGGCGATCGAGCCGATGAAGAAGATCGCCAGACGCAGCACGGTGGTGTGCACGGCCTTCGGAATCGCCTTGGACGGGTCCTTCGTCTCGCCGGCGGCGACGCCGACCACTTCGGTGCCGGAGAAGGCGAACACGACCGTCAGCAGCGTGGAGAAGATCGGCAGCACGCCGTTGGGCAGCCAGCCGTCGCTGTAGAAGTTCTCGAACATCGGCGCATGGCTATAGCCGGCGATCGGAATCGCGCCGAACATGGCGAGCAGGCCGATGATAATGAACGCGATGATGGCGAACACCTTGATGGACGCGAACCAGAATTCCGATTCGCCGTACAGGCGCACCGACAGGATGTTGAGCAGGAACACGACCACGATGAACGCGGCCGACCAGATCCATGCGGGCGAATGCGGGAACCAGCGTTGCATCAGCAGGCCCGCGGCGGTGAATTCGGAGGCGAGCGCCACCGCCCAATTCAGCCAGTAGAGCACGGCGATGGTGAACGCGGTGCCGGGGCCGATGAAACGCTTCGCGTACAGGTGGAAGCTGCCGGCGTACGGCATGGCCACAGAGAGTTCGCCAAGACTCAGCATGATGAAGTAGACCAGTACGGAACCGATGGCATAGGCGATAATCGCACCGAGTGGACCGGCTTGGTGGATGGTGTAGCCGGAGCTTAAAAACAGTCCGGTTCCGATGACTCCACCAAGCGAAATCATGGTCAGGTGGCGCGTCTCCATTTTGCGCTCCAGCCCGCCCTGCTCGTCGTTCTGCTGGGCTTGCGCCGTGGGATCCGCGGCGGTTCCGGTCGCTGGCTGCGGCTGCCGTTCCTTCGTCCGCGTCGGTTCGCCGGCGATCTGCGCCTGTGCCTGCTGCTCTGCTTGCGATTGCGCCATGCTTGCCTCCGGCTTCCTGCGCGTTTGGTTGGGTGCGGCGTGTGTTTTGGCTGGCCGCACAATCGCAATACTATACGGCAGGCTCACGGCAATGCGCGAGCATCGTCGGATCGACCGCGAGCGGAGGAACGCCCGGAACAGCGGCGGCCCGCAGCCGGGAAGGCATGCGGGCCGTCGATCGCGCTACTCGCGGTATGCGCGAAATGCTCAGAGCGCGGCGATGGCGTCGATCTCGACGAGCGCGCCCTTCGGAATGTCGTTGCCGCCAAAGGCCACGCGGGCCGGCTTGACGGAGCCGATGAAGACCTTGGCGTATACGTCGTCGACCTCATGGAAGTCCTCGACGTTCTTCATGTAGATGGTGGCGCGGCACACATTCTCGATGCCGGAGCCGGCGGTGTCGAGGATGTGCTTGATGTTCTTCAGCGCCTGCGCGGCCTGCTCGCCCGCACTCTCGCCGGCCAGTTCGCCGGTGGCCGGGTCGATGCCCAGCTGGCCGGAGACGAACACGAATCCGTTGGCCTTCACGGCCTGGCTGTAGGCGCCGAGTGCTGCCGGGGCTTCGGAGGTGGCCACTGCTTCCAGCTTTTCGCTCATACTGTTCTCCTTTGTCGTAAGGTATGTTGCCGCAAGGTATGTAAACGCGCGCCAAGTATGTGCCAATATGCCCGTACATGCGCTATTTGCGTCGCACCTGAAATCATACTTTTCCGATGGGTGGAAGCGGGAAAAACCGTTCACAGAACGATATGGCCGGAGTTGGCACCACACGGCGCAGCAGGCACGAAAACGGCGGAATCGCAAGGAAAACCGCGGAAAAATACAACAAACGAGCAACAAAAGGCTCCAGCCGTTCGACTGGAGCCTTGCCCGGTGGGCTTGATGGGGATCGAACCCACGACCTTCTGTTCCGGAGACAGACGCTCTATCCGCTGAGCTACAAACCCATGCAACGCACTACTGTACACGGTCTGCGCCCGTTTGCGACACGATTCGGCGAAAAACGTGACGCAGACCTTGCAATCGTTGGGAAAGTCAGTACGCGCGCTCAATGCATCAGAGTGCTCGGCGCAACCAGCACGCGCTGCACGCTCAGTACATGAGGGTGGCGAGGCGACGACGTGCGCGCTTCAGACGCTCGTCGGTCGGCTCGGGGATCGTGAAGTATTCGAGCAGACGCTGGCGCACCGGCTCGATGTCGGCCTTGTGGCCCGCCGCCACGAAATCAAGCAGACGGTCGAACGCGTCCTGGATCTGCCCGCCGATCATGTCGATGTCGGCGACGGCAAGCTGCGCGTCCACATCGTCCGGCTTGTCGGCGGCAGCGGCACGCACCACGCGCACGTCCGCATTGGCGGAACGGGCCAGCAGCAGCGCCTTCGCACGTTCGCGGGCGGCGCGCGTATCGTTCGGATCGGCTTCCAAAACCTTCTCGTACGCGGCGGCGGCACCGGCGTAATCGCCCTGCTGTGCCAGCATGTACGCTTCCTGATGTTCCGGCGGCACCTGATCCTGCACACTGCCGGCGGATGCGGAATTGGCCGCGTCGGAATCCGGATCGCCCGAATACGGAGCGGTGCCGGTCACGCCGGCCTGCTGTGCGGCGGCGATAAGCTTCGGCACGACCACGTCTGTGATCTGCTGCAGTTCCTCGTCGGACGGAAGGCCCTGCAGAATCGGCATCGGACGGCCGCCGATCAACGCGAACAGCGCCGGCGCGCCCTGAATCTGGAACGCCTGTGCGATGGAGGGATTGGATGCGATGTCGATGCGGGACAGCTGGATCTGGCCGTTGAGCTTGTTCACCGCGTCACCCAATGCGCGTGCCATGGCGAACAGACGGTCGTCGGTCGGCACCCACAGGAACAGCAGAATCGGGAACGTGGCGGAGGTCTGCACCATGGCCTGGAACGTGTTCTCCGTGGTGTCGATGACATATCCGCCAGCCGCCGGAGCGCCGCCCGCCTGCCCCGGCTCGGCCTTCACCTGATGCTTGAGCGCTTCCAGATCAACGGCTCCCGCCAATGAAACACCCGGATGGAACGCTTGCTGCTCTGCCATACTTGCCTCCAAAAACACGAAATCGTTGCTGGCACCAACTATAGGTGCCAACAACGATTTCCCGGTTTTCATTCCCACGGATGCGCGATAGGCGGAAAACCGCCGACAATGCGCGTCCAAGGACCCGTCGTTTTACAGCGCTTCGACCTTCACCGGCTGGCGTTCGGAACCGACCGCGGTGATTTTCTGCCCGGAATTCGCCGGCGGAACATACAGCGCGATGACGTTCACATAGCTCGTCTTCATGGTGCTGGTGGCCTTGCCATTGCCGAACAGCGCCTTTTCCGCGTCAGAGGCCGGCTGCGATTCACGGCCAGCGCCGGCGGAACGCGTCCATTCGGAGTTGATCTGCGCCACCACCAGATCGCCGCCGTCCGCGGAACGCATGACGCTGATGGCTCCATTGACCGGTTCGAAGGTCTGCTGCTGCGTGCCTTCGTTAAGCTCCATGGCCTTCTGCACCTGGGCAGTCAGATCGGCAAGCTTCAATCGCAGATCATCATCCGCGAATTTGCTGGCGTACTTGCTGTTCGCCCCGTTCTGCAGCAGGTCCGCATACGCGTCCACCGCCGCTTTCGGCGTCATGACCAGACCGGTGTCCGTAGGCGTTCCCTGCGCGCTGCCGGTTTTGGAGATTTCGAAACTCGGCATCTTCACGCCGGAGAACAGTCGCGCCACACCCCACAGCTTGTAGTTCTGGCGTGCGGAATCCTGCCTGAACACCAGCAGACGCTTGGACTGCTGGTCCTTGGTTGTGGACGTGATGGAGAACACGGACCGTGGCCAGCCGGCATCCGTGGAGATCACGGCCTGGGCCAGATCCGTGGGGATGGTGGTCTTACGGTCAAGATTGCCCGTGGCTTTCGCTACGTTCAGCTCGCTGGTGCGGATGTCCAGTTCCGGACCTTCGAGAATCGTCGGCAACGTATCAGTGTCACGGTTCTGATTGCACTGGTCGAGCGTTTTGAGAATCCTCGTGCGGACCTTTTGCTCCTGCTTGGCGCTCAAGTTCGGCGCATCCTGCCGGGTGGTGGCTTTCGGGGTCGGCAGCTGGCCTTCGCAACCGCACATGCCGACGGCCATTCCCAGCGCGAGCATGGCCGCGATAATCGCCTGACTACGCTTCCTCATCACTGGTCCTCCTCTTGGCCGTCTTCCTGCGTTTCCGTCTGAACCTCCTCTTGGGCAAGACGAGCGAAATACGCGGCAAGCTCATCCTGCGAGATCACGGAAGTCGCCTCGTCGTCAACAGACGATTCGCCCGCCGTCGATTCAAATACGGTCGATTCGGACACAGTCGGCTGGCTTTCCGCAATCGTGTTCTGCTGGTCGGCGACCAGGTTACGTGCCACAGGATCGACGATGACGGGCTGTTGCGTTTCCTCGAACGACGACGTACGACCGCCGGTGCGATGTTCCGCATGGCGACGCCTGCCGTGACGCGACCTGCTCCGTGCCCTGTTGCTGGCGGCGGTTTCGGCGTTCTTCACCCAAGCCGAAACCTCGTTCTCATCGCCTTCGTTGACGCCAACGCCTTCGACCATGGCGAAAGCGCGCTTGTTGCGGCGCTTATGCGGCGGCATGGCGAATACGGAAGCGGAAAGCACGGCGAGAATCGCCAGCAGTCCGCCGGCAAGATACAACGGCATGGCGAAATTCGGCAGGTTACGACGGTCCCAATTCAGAGTGACCGTGTCTCCCTTGCGGTTGCCGAAATCAATCAACGCCACAACATCCTCGGCGTTATTGCTGTTCGATCCTTTGACCTGCATATCAACGGCACCGTCATTGCACTTGATGGTGCGCCACATGTCGGAGTCCTTGAAAGCCACCTGGTTCTGGGAATTGTCCGCGGTTCCCTGCGCGGAGACCTTCATGGTGGAAAGCGTCGTCCAATCGGACAGACCGGAGACGCGCATGTACTTGCTTCCCGCAATCCATCCGGCAACATCGCGCGCGGAACCTATGGCGATGCACACATTGGATTTCTTGTCACGGGATTTGGCCGAAATATTGACGCGGCTGTCTACCAGCTGCAGCACGTTCGGATCGGTGACCACGTATTCCGAACCGTTCACCGGAGCGGCGGCGGTGATCTCATTGTCCGGTTTCCAGACGGTTGAATTCAACACGCCAAACACGACGCATGCGATGGCAAGCAAGCCGAAAATAGGCGTGACGATGCCACGCATGATCTTCGCATGCCGGGTAGGGCCCGTCTCGATCTGCGGCTTCTCTTGTTCTTCCTGCAATACAGTCATAGCTTTTCCATTCTACAGTGTCCGTTTGCACAAGCCTGAAAAAAACATGAAAATCATGCTTTGCCGCTATGGTTGGCCCTATGCGTAAATCACTTCTTTCCAAGGCCGTCACGGCAGTCTGCGCAACGGTCATGTGCCTGGGCGTCACTGCGTGCGGCGGTAATTCCAGCGCGAAATCCGACAAGTCGAACTCGGATTCCTCCTCATCTTCCGAAAAAATCGGCATGCACCAGATCGCCGGCGTGACCGCCAAGGGCGAGCTCGGCAAGAAGCCGACCGTCTCGTTCAAAACGCCAATGACGGTTGAGGACAACAGCTACGTGGTGCTGCAGAAGGGCGACGGAGCCCAGATCGAGGACGGCGACCGCGTCTGCTCGCAGGGCATCGCCATCAGCGTCAAGGATGGTTCCGAACTGGCCAGCACGTGGGAGAAGAACACCCCCGACTGCTCCACCGTAGTCACCTCGGATACAAGCCAGATGACCGAGAACTACTACAAGATCTTCAAGAGCCTCAAGCTCAATTCCACCGTGGCGTTCGGCGTGAACGACTCGAATTCCTCCGGCACCTCGTATCTCATGGTACTCACGCTGGTGTCCAAGTCGAAGGACCTGAAGAAGGCCACCGGCGAGAAGGTCGCCGACATTCCGGCCGACCTGCCGAAGGTAACGCTCGCCAAGGACGGCAAGCCGTCGATCGACATGAACGGCTATAAGGGCTCCGATTCCCTGGTTTCCCAGGACCTCATCAAGGGCAAGGGCGCTGTGGTCAAGGATACGCAGTCCGTGATGGCGCACTACACCGGCTGGCTGCTTGACGGCACGCAGTTCGATTCCTCGTGGGACCGCGGACAGTCCTCCGCCTTCTCGCTTGACAGCGTGATCAAGGGCTGGAAGCAGGGTCTGGCAGGCCACACGGTCGGTTCCCAGGTGCTGCTGGTGGTGCCGCCGAGCCTCGGCTACGGAAACAAGGATCAGGAGAAGATTCCGGCGAATTCCACGCTGGTCTTCGTGGTCGACATTCTCGCCGCCTACTGATCCAGCCGGTCTAACCGCAAAAAGCCTCCCACCCGGGAGGCTTTTTCATTAGAAGAGTCGTAGAGAGTCGTCTTCGGTGCCCTTCATCTCCTCATAATCGAGAATCAGGCATTTGAAACCGCGGTCCTGCGCGAGCACGCGGGCCTGCGGGGTGATGGTCTGCGCGGCGAAGATGCCGTGCACGGGGACCAGCAGCGGGTCGCGGTTGAGCAGATCGCAGTAGCGGGTGAGCTGTTCGACGCCGTCGATGCCGCCGTTGCGCTTGATTTCGATGGCCACGTGCTCGCCGTTGCCGTCAATCGCCATGATGTCGACCGGTCCGATGGCTGTCGGGTATTCGCGGCGCACGAGCTTCGCGCCTTTGCCGATGCGTTCGATCTGTTCGGCCAGGTACTTCTGCAGATGGTCTTCGACGCCGTCCTTGATGAGGCCCGGATCCTCGCCGAGGTCGTACGATTCGTCCGAATAGATGTGCTGCAACGTCACTTCCAGCGCGTCGTTCGATTTGTCGGCCGACGCGCGGATCACCTTTTGCGGCACTTCAGTATCAACGTCGTCATCGGCGTGGTCGGGGGTGATGTCCCTGATGCTGCATGGCGCGGACATCCAGTTGAGCGGCTTGTATGAGCCGAGTTCGGAGAAGATCAGCAGGCTGTTGTCCGCCTTGATGAGCAGCACGCGCTTGGCGAGCGGCAGGGAGGCGTTCAATCGTCCGGAATATTCGGCAGAGCAGTCAGCAACAATAATTCGCACGAGGCACTACCCTACCATGCGCGTCGCCGTACGTACGGCATACGTATTCGCGGCGGCGGAAAGCCACGTAAAAGACAAAAGCGGCCCGGTAATCGCAATACAAAAA
>OICE01000586.1_pt1 | contig 10327 bp, 9 predicted proteins | sample 1581171 | NCBI WGS metagenome assembly OICE01 (sample SAMEA3882545, study PRJEB24775) | human gut metagenome | biome: human-associated habitat; feature: intestine environment; material: feces | place: Netherlands | collected 2009/2010 | reverse complement strand
TGCCGGAAGCAGTCCGTCAACAGCCCCCTTTGTGGAAAAGTATGCAAAAGCATTTTCAGGAAAAGTGGAAGAGGTAAAGCAGGCCTGCACCTGTCTGGGGGGAAAGCAGACGGAGCGTTTGGCAGGGGCGGATCTGACATTTGAAATGCCTGTTCTTCCGGGTTTTTCTGTGTTGCTTCAGTTCTGGGATGGGGATGAAGAATTCCTGCCAAAGATTTTACTGTTGTGGGATAAGGTATCGTTATCATATCTTCATTTTGAGACAACCTATTATCTTCAGGGAGATCTTCTGAAGACTATACTGCAGACCATCGGCTGAATACATTGCAGCCGGTCATTTGGAGGGCGGTACGCAGTATCTGAAAGCTGAACACAAAAGAGGGAAAGAACCGGATGAACTTGTCACTGCGAGAATTGAAGTGGGGGATCAGATGGAGCTGTTGTTTTAACTAAATTAGGTAAGTCCCTTGCAGAGACTGCGAAAAGCAAACTGCAGGGGATTCTTTTTTATTTTTTGTAACGTTTTTTCTGTCTGTGACTTAATTATATAGAAAGACATCAGATAAAATAATGATACAGCAGACAGGAGGATCATCATGAAACGATATTTTGGAATATTCAATGCAGATGAAACAAAATCAGGACCATGTTCAGACATTCAATGGAAGAAGACCGGGCCATTAAAAATCCCGAAAGATGCAGTAGGATAATAAAAAATACAAGGAGCAGGAATGGAGAAATCAGAAATCGAAACAATCTACCGGAAGTATTTCCATGATGTCTTTCTCTATATCCGGGCACTTTCCGAAAATGAAAGTCTGGCAGAGGAAATCACCCAGGAAACATTCCTGAAGGCAATGAATAATATTGAGAAATTTGATGGCCGGAAGGATATCCGCGCATGGCTATTTGTAATTGCGAAGAATACATATTTCCGCTATTGCAGACGAAATAAAATCTATGTAGGCGAAGAATTTTCAGAAATAATGCAGGATTCCATGCAGGATACATCCCCGGCAGTACTGGATCAGATCGTGCAGGATGAGACAGTTCGGAATCTCAAACGCTATGCAGAACTGATACCGGAACCCTACAGGGAAGTATTTCACCTGCGGATATACGGTGAGCTCTCCTTTGAGCAGATCGGAAAATGTTATCAGAAAAGTGCAGGGTGGGCAAGAGTAACCTGCCACCGTGCACGCCAGATGATAAGAGCACAGATGAGTCAGGAGGAAAAGTAACATGGAAAAAATAAACTGTAATGTGATCCAGGATATTCTGCCATTATACATTGATGATGTGGTAAGTGATGACACAAAAGAACTTGTAGAAGAACACCTGCAAAACTGCGAAATCTGCCAGCAGGTATACCATGAGACAAAGACAGACCTTGAAAATGATATGAAAATCTCTGCACAGACAAAAGAAAGCAGCAATGAAGCAAATGATCTGAAGAGTTTCAGAAAGTTTTTAAAGAAAAGAAAGATAAAAACAATCCTGCTTTCCATAGCAGCAACCATAGTTTGCTTTGTGGCAGTGTTCACGTTCATGAATAAACATGTCACATATATCAGCTACAAAGATGCAGGGATAACTATTGTTGAGGATAATAAAGATGAAGTAAAATATAAAACGAATATAAAAGGAAATTATCGCTGGAAAACATCTTTGGACAGAGAAACAGGTGTAATGACTATCCATTTTGAACAGAGCTTGTGGGAAAAATATGTAAGCTGTATTTTTTATCCATATGATAATCTTCATGAGATTCTGAAAAAAGATGAGATAAAAGCATTGGAAGAGAGATATGCAAAGGCCGAGTGCCCCGTTGTCCCCAACAACAGCGCGCACCGCTTTACTCCCAATGTGCCTATGGTCGTGCCTGAGATCAACGCGGACCACATTGAGATCATCCCTGCCCAGCGCAAGCGTCTGGGTACCAAGCGCGGCTTCATCGCGGTCAAGTCCAACTGCAGCCTGCAGAGCTATGTGCCTGCCCTGCATCCTCTGATGAAGGAGTTTGGTGTCAACAAGGCTCTGGTCTGCACCTATCAGGCCATTTCCGGTGCAGGCAAGACCTTTGACCGGATGCCCGAGATCGTAGATAATGTCATCCCCTACATCGGCGGTGAGGAAGAAAAGAGCGAGCGCGAGCCGCTGAAGCTGTGGGGCCACATCGAGGGCGATCAGATCGTCAACGCCGAGAAGCCCACGATCACTGCGCAGTGCTTCCGTGTCCCCGTTTCTGACGGCCACACCGCTGCCGTATTTGTAAGCTTTGACAAAAAGCCCACCAAGGAGCAGATGTTGGAAGCTTGGGCGAACTTCCGCGGCCCTGCACAGGAACTGAACCTGCCCAGCGCTCCCAAGCAGTTCCTGCACTACTTCACTGAGCCCGATCGTCCTCAGCCCAAGCTGGATCGCAACACAGAGAACGGCATGGCTGTCTGTATCGGCCGCCTGCGCGAGGACACCCTGTTTGACTACAAGTTCGCCTGCATGAGCCACAACACCCTGCGCGGCGCTGCCGGCGGTGCCGTGCTGCTGGCTGAGCTGCTGGCAGCAAAGGGCTATTTTGACTGAACAACACGTTCCTGACGGAGCGTACAAAGGAGTTTTATACTATGAAGAATCCTGTCTTTACCGGCGCGGCGGTGGCAATCATCACCCCCATGTACGAAGATGGCAGCATCAACTTTGATGAGCTGGGCCGCATCATTGAAGATCAGATCGCACGGGGCACCGATGCTATTGTGATCTGCGGAACTACCGGCGAATGCTCTACCATGACCGATGAGGAGCAGCTGGCCGCCATCAAGTTCGCCGTGGATACGGTCAATCACCGGGTGCCTGTTATTGCGGGTGCTGGTTCCAATGATACCGATCACGGCTGTGCACTGGCAGCAAAGTCTGCTGCCTGCGGTGCCGATGCCCTGCTGCTTGTGACCCCCTATTACAACAAGACCACGCAGGCAGGTCTGGTGGCTCACTTTACCGCTATGGCCGAGGCGGGCGGCATCCCTGTTATCCTGTATAATGTGCCTTCCCGTACCGGCCTGAACATCACCCCCGAGACAGCGCTGGAGCTGAGCCGGAATCCGCTCATCAACGGCATCAAGGAGGCCTCCGGCAACATCTCTCAGGTGGCCAAGATCGCTCAGCTGTGCGGCGACGAGCTGAACATCTACTCTGGCAACGATGATCAGGTGGTCCCCCTGCTGTCTCTGGGCGGCAAGGGTGTCATCAGTGTGGTCTCAAATGTCAAGCCTGAGCTGGTGCACAACTGCTGCAAGGCATGGTTTGAGGGTGACACCAAAACTGCCTGCAAGCTGCAGCTGGAGATCCTGCCCTTGGCGGATGCACTCTTCTGCGAAGTAAATCCCATCCCTGTCAAGTACGCCATGAATGTGCTGGGCTGGGAGGCCGGTCCCTGCCGTCTGCCGCTGGTCGAGCCCAGTGATGCCCACAAGGAGAAGATCGAGCAGGCACTGGAGGCCGAAGGTCTGATTCGGGAATAAACGAAACAACGCACAATGCCCGGTGGAAATGGTTTCTCCCGGGCATTTGCCGTTACAACAGAAAACGAGGAAACAAAAATGACGGATATTATCATTCAGGGCATTGGCGGCCGGATGGGCCACGCCCTCTGCGAGATGATTGCAAACCGGAGTGACTGCCGCGTGGTCGCCGGGATCGACCAGCAGGACGGTGAGCAGAACGGCATCCCCGTATACGACAGTCTGGATAAGCTGGACGGCAAGGGCGATGTCATCATTGATTTCAGCGCTCCTGCTGCTGTGGAAAAAGCGCTGACCTATTGCGAAGCACACAAGATGCCCATCGTGGTCTGCACCACTGGCCTTTCCGAAGAGCTGCAGCTGAAGGTGGTGCAGCTGTCCCGCATTGTGCCCGTGTTCAAGAGCGCCAACATGTCCATCGGCATCAACCTGCTGTCGGAGCTGTGCAAGCGTGCATCGGCCATTCTGGGTGCAGACTATGATGTGGAGATCGTGGAGCAGCACCACCACAACAAGCTGGATGCTCCCAGCGGCACTGCCCTGATGCTGGCCGATGCCATCAACGAAGAGAACAACGGCGCATATCATTATGTTTACGACCGTTCCTCTGTGCGCCAGAAGCGCGACCCCAAGGAGATCGGCATCAGCTCCGTGCGCGGAGGCAGCATCGTGGGCGACCACGAGGTGCTGTTCTGCGGTCCGGACGAGGTCATCACCCTCAAGCATACTGCATATTCCCGCAGTGTTTTTGCAAATGGCGCAATAAATGCTGCTGTCTATCTTGCAAAAAAAGAGCCGGGCCTGTACAATATGGGTAACATGATCGCAGAGCTGTAAGGTCTCTGCGTCTTCCACCATTTTGAGTGGCAGGAGGGCTGACGGAATGGAACAGGCAAGACACGCTGCATCCACGAAACGACATTCGCGGCACGAACTGCAGAACCGGCGAAAACGAAAACCCGTTTTTCTGAGGATGATGGGCGTGCTGCTGGTGGCTGGTGCGGCATTGGCCTGCTTGGGCTTCTGGCGCTTCCAGACTCCCGGCATCGTGCTTGGCCCTTTTGAGGACGAGCCTTCGACCGCTGAAAGCGTTTCCCCGCCCGAACCGGAACCGCAGCCTGTTACAACCACACTGCGTTTTTCGGCCACCGGGGACAATCTGATCCATGCTCCCATCTACAAACAGGCAGCCCGCCGGGCAGCGGAAGGCCAGCGATATAATTTTGACTACTGCTACGAGCACCTGCTGGATTTTTATGCCGCGCAGGATGTAAACTGGATCAACCAGGAAACGCTCTGCAGCAAGGAACTGGAGCCTTCCACCTATCCCTGCTTTTCTACCCCCGGTGAATGCGCAGAGGCTCTTTACCGGGCAGGCATCCAGGTGTTCAGTCTTTCCAACAACCACACCTACGATAAAGGTGCCAAAGGTATTGCAGCAACGCTGCGGTTCTGGGACGAGATGCCGGAAGATGTGGTCACGACCGGCCTGTGGTACGGAGAGAGTGATTATGGCACCATCCCCCTGCAGACGGTAAACGGTGTGACGATTGCCTACCTCTCCTACACCGACCACACCAATGGCATCCCGCAGAGCAGTGCCATGACGGCCAATGTCATCTACACCAGCCAGCGGGATGTGATGGAACAGCAGGTGCGCAGGGCGCGTGAGCTGGCCGATTTCGTGGTGGTGGGAGTTCACTGGGGCGTGGAGGACAGCCACAAGATCACCCAGACCCAGCGGGATCTCGCCCAGCAGCTTTCCGACTGGGGTGCGGATGTTATTCTGGGCACGCACCCTCATGTGGTGCAGGATGCCGAGTGGAAGACCTCTGTGGATGGCCGCCAGACCTTTGTGGCCTATTCCCTGGGAAATTTCCTCAGCACCCAGAGCAAACCGGATCAACTCATCGGTGCCATCCTGACACTGGAGCTGAACAAGACGACGGACCCGGATGGCAGCGTTCACTGCGCTGTCGCTTCCCCGCAATTGCATCCCACCGTGACCCACTATGATGCAGGAAAATCCAATGTCCGCACCTACCTCTTCCGGGATTACACGTCGGAACTGGCGCAGGCGCACGGTGTCCGGGCCGCCTACCCCAACTTTGGGATAGAGTACATTCAGAACGTATTACAGACCAACATCAACAGCGCGTTTTTGGCGCTCGCCTGAATTTGCAGCCCTTTGGGGCAGATTGGAGTGTTCATTATGTATGGTGTTTCCAAAATCAATATTGAGCCCAGCCTGATGATGATCAGTGTGCAGGATGTGGAGTTCAAGGGCAACAGCCTGGCCCGCTACCTGCAGATCTTTGCCGATACCGGCGTTGTGGTGGATATGATCAGTCAGAGCGCCCCTCACGGTACCAACATTGATTTCAGCTTTACCGCATCTGCCAGCGATCTGACGCTGGTGATGAAGGCCATCTCTGCCGCCAATCTCGACAAGGATGCCAAGGCTTCCCCGCTGATCAGCGTCGGTTACTCCAAACTGAACCTCTTCGGTGAGGACATGGTCACCAGCTGCGGAGTCGCTGCCCGGGCCCTGAATGCATTGGCTATGGCCGACATCGAGGTTCTGCTCATTACCACCAGCGATCTGGATATTTCTCTGCTGGTGCGCAGTGAGAACGAGGACTCCGCTTACGATGTGCTGAAGAAAGCCTTTGAGCTGTAAGTGCCCTTCTCTATAAACATTACACAAACGTAAAAAGCCCGGCGGCATCCGATTTTTGGATGCCGCCGGGCTTTTATTATACACTGGTTCTAAAAGATTACAGGGTCACTTTGTGGTAGATCTTCTTGCCCTTCTTGATGACGATACCGTTCTTCAGCTGATCAGCGGTAAAGCTGACAGTGGGAGCAGCTACCTTTTCACCATCCACCAGGACACCACCCTGCACAACCAGGCGGCGGGCCTCGCCGTTGGAAGCGGCCAGACCGGCCTTGACCATGAGGGTCAGGATGCCGATGGAGCCATCGGTCAGATCCGCTTCGGTCAGCTGAGTGGAGGGCATGTGCTCAGTGTCGGCAGCACCGCTGAACAGGGCACGGGCAGCGTTCTGGGCCTTCTCAGCCTCTTCCTCGCCGTGCACCATCTTGGTCAGCTCGTAGGCCAGGATCTCCTTGGCCTCGTTCAGACGCTGATCCTTCCAGGTGCTCATCTCATCGATCTGCTCCAGCGGAAGGAAGGTCAGCATCCGGATGCACTTCATCACATCAGCATCGCCGACATTGCGCCAGTACTGGTAGAACTCAAAAGGACTGGTCTTGTTGGGGTCGAGCCAGACCGCATTGCCTGCAGTCTTGCCCATCTTCTTGCCCTGAGAATCGGTCAGCAGAGTGATGGTCATCGCGTAGGCATCCTTGCCCAGCTTGCGGCGGATCAGCTCAGTGCCGCCCAGCATGTTGCTCCACTGGTCATCGCCGCCGAACTGCATGTTGCAGCCGTAGTGCTGGAACATGTAGTAGAAGTCGTAGCTCTGCATGATCATGTAGTTGAACTCGAGGAAGGACAGGCCCTTCTCCATGCGCTGCTCATAGCACTTGGCGCGGAGCATGTTGTTGACGGAGAAGCAGGCACCCACATCACGCAGCAGCTCAACATAATTCAGGTTCAGCAGCCAGTCGGCATTGTTCAGCATCAGAGCCTTGCCCTCAGAGAAATCGATGAACTTCTCCATCTGCTTCTTGAAGCAGGCCGCATTGTGAGCAATGTCCTCCTTGGTCAGCATTTTGCGCATATCGGTACGGCCAGAGGGGTCACCGATCATGGTGGTGCCGCCGCCGATCAGGGCAATGGGCTTATTGCCAGCCATCTGCAGGCGCTTCATCAGGGTCAAGGCCATAAAGTGGCCCGCGGTCAGGCTGTCCGCAGTGCAGTCAAAGCCAATATAGAAAGTGGCCTTGCCGTTGTTGATGAGGTCAATGATCTCATTGTCGGTGATCTGGGCCACCAGACCGCGAGCCTGCAGTTCTTCGTAAAGGGTCATGGGATTATCCTCCTGTTTTATCGGGCAGAGGACAAAAGAAAATGCCCTCTGCCAAAAATGAATTTGGCAGAGGGCGAGAAAATCGCGGTACCACCTCTGTTTGCCGCCCCCTCACAGGAACGGCCTCACGAGTGCGCCCCACAGAGATGGAAGACACTCCTGCGTTTGTAACGCTCGCACGCGGCACAGCCTACTAGCCAAAGCATTCAGCCTGCAACTCCGGGAGGTATTTCCCCTGCTGTTCTGCACACCCCTTGCACCAACCGGGGTCTCTCTGGGCAGACACTGACAAGGTACTTGTTCCCTTCAACGTCTTTCAACAAAAATCAGTTTAGCACAAATCAGCAGGGTTGTCAATCACCGGTTTCATGCTCGGCCAGCCCCAGCATCTCTCTGGCATTGGCACGGGAAAGCTCCGTGACATGGTCACCGGAAATAATATGCGCCAGTGCGTCCACTCTGCCCTCGGTATCCAGCGGGTGGATCTCGGTATAGGTGCGTTCATTCGTGATATTCTTCTGGATAAGCAGATGGCAGTCGGCCAGTGCAGCGATCTGCGCTGTGTGGGTGATGCAGAGGATCTGGTGATCCTTTGCACTCTGTTTGAGCACCTCACCGATGCGGCTGGCTGCCTTGCCGGACACGCCGCTGTCGATCTCATCGTAGATGACCGTAGGCACTGCGTCCTTATCGGCCATGGCATTTTTGATTGCCAGCGTGATACGGCTCAGCTCACCACCGGAAGCGATTTTTGCCAGCGGCTTGGGATCCTCACCTGGGTTTGTGGAAATATAAAACTCCACGCTGTCCTGGCCATGGCTGGCCAACGGGCCGCGGGTATGGCGCAGGGTCATGCGGACACCTGGCATGTTCAAAAAATCCAGTGTGCCGGAGATGCGCCTGTTCAATTCCTCAAAGGCCTTCAGGCGAGTCTGGGTCAGTACCTCGGCCTTATCCCTGGCCAGTACATAGAGCCGATGCTTTTCAGCCTGCAGGTGCTCTGTCCGCTCCTGAGAGAATTGGATGCGGTCCAGCTCTTCCCTTGCCTGCTGTCCAAATGCGATGATATCTTCCACAGTATCACCGTATTTTCGCTTGAGCTTGTAGATCAGATCCATCCGCTGTTCGATCTCATCCAGCTCTGCATCATTCGTCTCGTAGCCCTCCAGCCGCCCGATCAGGTCAGCAGAAAGGTCTTTTGCGGTGTAATAAAGATCCAGCAGCTGTCCGGCGGCAGAAGAAAGGCCGCTGTCCAGTTGGGCGGCACCATCGATCGCATTGGAAGCTTCCCCCAGCAGATCAACGGCACCCGGGGCATCATCTCCACCCGAAAGCAGCGCATAGCTCTGGGAGATGCGCTCCCGGATGGTGGAGGCATTCGCCAGCACCTTACGGCGGGCCGCCAGCGTCTCCTCTTCGCCTGCGGTCAGGCTGGCATCCTCGATCTCCTGTACCTGATAACTCAGCAGATCGATCTTTCGCTGTTTTTCACCCTCATCGGTGATGATGGCATCCAGCTCCTTTTTGACCTTGATAAGCTCCCGGTAAACAGCATAATACTCCTGATACACCGCCCCGTTCTGGGCGTAGGCATCCAGGATACCCTCATGGCGGGCCGGGTTCAACAGGCCTACGGAATCGTGCTGGCCGTTGATGTTGATGAGCCCACCGCACAGTTCCCGCAGAATGGCTGCTGTGGCAGGCATTCCGTTGATGCGGCAGGTGCTCTTGCCCTCGGCAGTGATCTCACGGCTCAGGGTCAGCGCTTCTGAGCGCTCATACCCCGCCTTTTCCAGGCTGTCCAGCACTGCAGGCGGAACATCATCAAATGCAGCCCGGATGACTGCTTTTGCAGCCCCCGTGCGCACCAGATCCTTGGAGGTGCGGTTGCCCAGAATGGCATTGATGGAGTCGATCAGGATAGATTTGCCCGCACCGGTCTCGCCGGTAAGGACATTCAGGCCCTTCTCAAAATGCACGTTGGCCTTCTGGATGACTGCAACATTTTCAATTTGCAGACTGCTCAACATGTTCGTTCTCTCCTGCCTTTATTTCTGCCCGATGTAATGCCCAAGCTCGGTGCAAATGGTCTTTGCGTCCCGCTCTGAGCGGGCCACGATCAGAAAGGTATCGTCACCAGAAAGGGTGCCGACCACATTTTTCCACTGCAATGCGTCAAATACCTCACAGGCTGCATTGGCCATGCCGGAATAGCACTTGACAAGCACCACATGTCCCGCAAAGTCCACCCCCAGGACAGATTCATGGAAGATGGTCTCAAACCGGGCCTGCATCTTGGGGTTCAGTACCTCGCTGTGGCCGGAAACATAGCGGTAGCCGGTGGTGGTGGCAGCTTTGACAAGGTTCATCTCCCGGATATCGCGGGAAATGGTCGCCTGTGTGGCATCAAAACCCTCCTTGCTCAGGTACTCCAACAGAGTCTCCTGCCGGCTGATGGGATTCTCCTGGATCAGGCGCAGGATGGCCTGTTGCCGCTTCTGCTTGCTCTTGTTATCCCCTCGGCTGGTGCGTCCCATGTGATCTTCTCCCTTCGTTGTGTTTGTATCATCGTCTGCCGCGCAGTTTCTGGTCAATGGCCTGGAACTGGTCGGCCTTGCTGAAGGTGATGAGCTGCACGACCTGGTCAGACAGCCGCACCTCCGCGGTGGCTCCGGCTTTTACGGAATAGCCCGCATCCCCATCACAACTGATAAAAACTTCTTCATCTGCCACCTGGCCCACACAGAGGTTGATCTTGCGCTCCTGCGCAAAAACCATGGCCGGGCTGGCAAGGCTGTGGGGGCAGATGGGTGT
>OICE01000576.1_pt1 | contig 10429 bp, 9 predicted proteins | sample 1581171 | NCBI WGS metagenome assembly OICE01 (sample SAMEA3882545, study PRJEB24775) | human gut metagenome | biome: human-associated habitat; feature: intestine environment; material: feces | place: Netherlands | collected 2009/2010 | reverse complement strand
CATGTAAAAGTATAGGTCATTCGTAAAATATTTTTCTGTCCTAAAATGGAATTTAAAATTTCATTTTAGGTAAGGATATTGTTATTATTCCTTACGAATTCTTTCAACTACACTTTCCTGACTCATCTTTTCAAACTGATACTTTGGTATCACATACGCAATCCCAACCAAAATTGGAATCATAAGCACACATGGCACTATCGTAAGATGCAGCCGGAAGAAAAATGCCGTACCAAGCGTATTTATTAAAATCTGCTTTGCTCCAACCACAACTAACAATACTGCAATCATAAATGCGCCTCCCAAATATAGGAATCCCTCAGCCACTAGCATTTTCGATATCTGTTTTTTCGTCATTCCAACAACTTCCAAAAGTGCCAGTTCTTTTTTTCTGCTAATTACAGAAGTTGCTGTTGTATTAAAGAAATTCATAATGCCAATAAAGGCTAAAATAACGACAAGAAAACTACCGATCATATAATATTTACTGACAAACCGCCTAAAGCTCGCCTTCATATCCAATACAGAAGAAACATTTATCATATCATTTTCTTTCAAAACATTTTTATTAATGTATTCTTTTACTTGCTTATCCTCTCCCTTCTTGGCATCAATAGCAGCATACATTGCTGATTGATTTTCTGTCTGGGTGATATACTCTTCTTCTGGGACCATTACTGTAATATAAACAGAATCTGCATACGGATAATCCAGGGAATATGGCATCATAGCTTCTCCGATCACCCCATAATCTTTCTGCTTTCCGTTTCCGTACTCCATTTTAAAAGTTTCGCCAGACTGATAATAAGAAACTGGTTGTTCTGTATATTTATCACTATAGTCCACAATCACATAATCCCCACTTTTAAACGTATCCCAGGAACATTTTTCCCCTTTCCATTCTAACATATCAAACACCGCTTCACTAATTCCGAGGAAATGAACCTTTACCGTATTATCCGCTTTTGTTTCCTCCCAGATTTGCTTTTCATAATCTGTCCAGTTTTCTTTGTTTTTTTCTGCCAATGTCTCCCACGTTTTCAAAAGTGCCGGTTCCATCTTATGTCTTTCTTCCGAATAATACACATATCCTGTTTTCTCACTTTCCGGACACTTATTCAGAATCTCTTTGATTTCAGGTGTAATACCGTTGAAATTCGTATTTGACAAACTTCCCGTCATCTGATCCAGTTGAAAATCGGAAGCTAAAAACACTTTTCGGAAAGAATCAAAATCATATCCCTGCACCAACATCACGATACAGTTGACAACCACCATAGAAAGAGCGATAGAAAGCATAACAATCAATCCCTTTTTCCAATTTCGTAACACATTTTGAACTGCCATCCCCCACCAGGTTACGGAAGTATTCTTTTTTATTTTCCTATGTGACTGCTCTCCTTCTGCCAAATGTAGGGCTTCCACAGGCGAAACTCTTTCCACCATTTTACAAGCCTGTAGACTGGATAAATACACCGTTAAAAGTGTCAGAAGAGCTGCTGCAAAAAAAATCAAAGGATTAGCTGATACTACTGTCTGAGCCGTTTTTCCTGCCTGTGCACTGATTTGGGCATCTGCTGTCAAGGACGGAGCCATACAAAGACCTGCAAGATAACCACAAAGCAATCCGATTGGAATGCCAATAGCTGATAATCTCCACGCCTGCATACGTACAATTTTTTTCAATTGTTTTCCTGTTGTTCCCACGTTCTTCAATAATCCGTAGGCTCTAATATCCGTTTTCACGGATATATTAAAAATATTATAAATAATTAAGTAACCAGCCAATATCACAAACAGTACCATTACAATAAAGGAAGTGAATGAAAATGAATCCTCTTCAAAAAGATTATATGCCGGATTGATCTCCAATCCTGTCCTTGCTTTCGTAAATCCTGCTGTCTTAGATATATTTTCTGTTTTCTTTTCCAGATTCCAAAGATTCTTGTACCAGACAGAATACTCTTTCCCTCCATTGTAGATGCCATTTTCTAATTCTTCCTGCGTAACGGGATAACGATTCTCCTTTGCATAGGCTTCGGATACCCAGACCATCTGACCTAAAACAGCTTTATCGCCCTGCCAGAATCCACATATCTGAAACGTATCTGTCTTATATTGTTTCAGCATGGGATTTACTTCCCAGGTCAGCGTTACTTCTTCCCCAATCTTTGGTGTAACACCCAGAGATTCCAATATCGTGCTGCTAAGTGCTACTTCATTTTCTTTCTCCGGAAGTCTTCCTGTAGTTGGCAGACAATTAAAACTTTCTGCCATATTTTCATCTGCATATCGGACCTCTACGGAAAATCCAAACCGTTCGTCCATTCCAGCTCCCAGAAAAATACCGGAACCATATCGTTCCACTTCTTCATCCTGTTCTATTGTTTTTTGCAATCTCTTCGCATCTTCTTCTGACAAATTCTGCGCAATAGCATGGGATGAATCCATAAATTGCTTAATTTCCGTTGCTCTTTTGGAAAGTATCATGGATACACTCCCCACAAAGAGGCTTGTAAATAACAGTGATGTCAACATGATTGCAATAACAGCAATAATATTTCTTGCTCGGTTCATTTTCATAAAACGTTTCGTCAATAATCGTAACGTTTCTTTATTCTCTACTTTTACCATATAATCGCCCTCACTATACCAAACCACTGTCTGAAACAATTTTTCCGTCTTCAATCTGTAAAATCCTGTCAGCCATCTGGGCAATCTCCTCATTGTGAGTAATCATTACAATTGTTTGATGAAAACACTTACCGGTGACTTTTAAAAGTCCCAATACATCCTGACTCGTTTTGGAGTCCAGATTGCCTGTCGGTTCATCTGCCAGCAAAATAGCAGGTTTTGCCGCTAGTGCTCTTGCGATTGCCACCCTTTGCTGCTGTCCCCCTGACAGTGCACTTGGAAGATTTTCCAGTTTTGTCCGAATGCCCAGTGTATCTATGATTTCATCTACATAACCTTTTTCTAGATTTTTTCCATCCAGTTTCACAGGAAGGACAATATTTTCCCATACATTCAGCATCGGAACCAAGTTATACTGTTGAAATACGAAACCAATATTCCTGCGTCGGAAAATGGTAAGCTCTTCATCTGTCATATGGCTTAAGTTCTGTCCATCCACAATTACCTGCCCAGATGTTGGATTATCCAAACCACCAATGATATGAAGCAATGTAGACTTTCCACTTCCAGAAGTTCCAACAATCGCTACAAACTCCCCTTTTTCTACTTCCAGGTTTATACCATCAAGAGCCCTGACTTCTGTTTCTCCCTGCCCATATATTTTTTGTAAATTTACTGCTTTTAATATATTCATGCTATCCTCCTATCAAAAAAGCCTGTATTGATCTTTACAATACAGACTTTATCATAGCAATGTTTCCAGCTCGTTTCTGAAATATCACAGTTTTGATACTATTCCTTCTTTGCTATCGGAAGAAACACAGAAAATGTAGAACCCTTTCCTCTCTTTGATGTCACTTTTATATACCCCTTTTGTGCCTGAATAATCTCTCTTGCAAGAAATAAGCCAATTCCTACTCCTGGCTGGTCTGTCACTGACATACTTCGGTAAAACCGTCCAAATATCTTTGGTATTTCTTCCTTTTCTATTCCAATACCATTATCAGTTATATCAATCTTTACAAAGAATGAATACTGCCCGGCTTTTATTTTAATCTTTCCGCCACGTGCTGTGTATTTAATCGCATTGTCTACAATATTTCCAAGTGCCTCCACAGTCCATTTTGGATCACATCGAACATGCAAATCCGTGTCACATAGACTCAGAGTAATATTCTTCTCCCTTACTTTGACGTTAAACTGCTGCTGTACGGATGCAAACATCTGTGCAATAGTAGTATCCTCCGGATGTACTGCGATAATTCCACTCTCCATCCGTGATAATTTGACCAATGATTGTATCAGGAAATCTAATTTCTCTGTCTGCTCCAAAATGGTAGCTATCTCCTCCTGATTTTCATGATTTGTTTCAGAGAGTATTTCACCATAAATTTTCAAATTTGAAATAGGAGTCAAGGTCTGATGCGCAATGTCGGAAATAAGTTTCTGTATCACTTCTTTTTGTTCCTGTTGGTTCTTTCTTGCCAGAAAGCTACTGTCTAAATGTTGTTTCATGCTGTTTTCAAGAGCAGAATACTTTTCTTCTGATATTTCTGTCCGTTCCAGTTCTCCATCTATAGCACAATCCAGCATTTGCTGCAGCCGGTTCAAAAGCTTTTTTTCTTTCTGATAAAAAATGCTATGCCAGAAGATTCCACTTAAAACAAATATTCCTACAATCAATATAATTAGTTCTATCATCCATTCACCGCCCAGGTATAACCAATTCCATAGACTGTCTTGATATATTCAGGCTTCTGCGTATCATCTTCTAATTTGTCCCTGAGGCGTTTGACTGCAACAGTCAGAGCATGAGCATCCACAAACTCTGTATCTCCCTGCCATACCTCGTCAATCAGATATTCCCGTTTCAATACTTTTCCTCTGTTTTCACACAGCACTCTAAGGAGCTTTTGATCTGTCTTACTAAGTTCAATAGGTTCTCCATCTTTGAAAAATTCCATTTTATCGAAATAGAACTCAAATCCATCAAGCTCCATAGAATTTTTAGCTGCTGCCTCTTTATTTCTAAGCTGCACAGACACTCTTGCACGCAAAACCATCAAGCTAAACGGTTTCGTAATATAATCATTTGCCCCAGCTTCCAATCCTGTTACAATATCTACTTCCATGTTATTTACTGTAAGCAGAATAATCGGCACCTGACTATTTTTCCTTATTTCTCTTACAAAATCAATCCCATTCCCATCCGGCAAGTTCACATCTAATAAAACCAATGTGATATCTTCCTTTTTCAAGATTTCTCTAGCTTCCTGCAAAGTTCTGCACTGATAAAAGAAATAAGCATCATTCTTTAAAGCCAGACGGATTCCATCATTTAATTTTTTGTCATCTTCAACAATCAGTAACTTTTCACTCATATTTTCTCTGCTTTCTTACAAATTACGCTAATTGTATCATTGCCAGTTTTATAAATCAAATCATTAAGTCAAAAGCTCCGACAGAATTTATCTTATAAACAGCCAAAAGCTCCCGAAGGAGCTTTCCACGCTTTAGATATACACCAATTCTTTTAACACAATCTCTTCTGCAGCATTCCATATTTGTTTTTCCTCTGCTTCACTATACAATACCGTTGTAAAAACCAATGTCCAAAGTAGGAAAAATTTGAGTAAATTCCGACACTTATTTTATGCAGTTCTATCTTTATGAGATTTCATCAACATCATAATACTTAAAATCCCGGAAGCAGGCACTTCCTCCTGTTTCCTCTGCCGCATAGCAGAACAGACCAAACCGGCAACCAGTAAAATGATCCAGTTTGAAGTACAGCTTATGCACGGTTCCGATGGGTAGCCAGTCTCCCTTATTTACCCGGTAATAGCAGCGTGCTTCATCCTTCATGTTACAGAAATCTGCTTCAAGACGAAAATCCATCTGGTGTGATTCAACAACAGTTCCTTCCGTCATATCCAATATACCATCTTCTTTTTTATCCAGCATAAGGACTTCATATTTTCCATGACGTTTTGTAATGCCAACTGCAGCATAACAGCCCTGCAACGCACACAAACCTGCGACATCGCCCTCTTTCAATGCAGAAGCATCAACAGTAACCTCAGCTGCGCAGGACGGATAACTCATCCTTTGCGTAAGCGTATTTACTGCCTGTGTAAGCTCTGTACAAACTTCCCGTGTTGTAATTGTATAGGTTCCCTGCAATGCATCCAGATGATAGTACCGTGGATCTGGATCATGATTAAACTGCCAGCGCGGAAGCAGCCCATTACGGAAATCATCACTTCCCACTAATGGCTGATAAATATATCCTGGTCTGGTACTGTGAACCTCTATTTCTTCCGGCACATGTCCGTTCTGTCCAAAAAACGGAAAATGATCCTTCCAGGTAACCGGAAGCAGAATAGGAATCCGTCCAACTGCTCCGGAATCCTGAAACAGCATTGCATACCACTTTCCATCCGGCGTATCCACTATTCCTCCCTGTGCCACGCCCTGTCCACAATATCCACGATCATCACAAAGTACATCTCCACCCATGAATTCTCCTTCCAGAGAATCACTGTAAAAGCATGCTTCCGTCCGCATCCAGCGGTCTCTCAGGGAATGAACCAGAAAAATATAATAATAGCCGTTTATTTTTTGAATATGAGAACCCTCATAGCCTAGCTCCGGGTTCTTATGATCACTGACTAAAAGACGATGTAATCCGTCCTTCTTTGGTGCAGTCAAATCTTCATTCAATTCTGTAATCCAGATTTCATCATTTCCATATACAATATAGTTTCTGCCATCCTCATCAAATAATAAAGAGCCGTCATGATAAAAGCCTTCTATCAGCTGCTTTTTCCATGGACCATCTATTTTTTCCGAAGTATACAAATAAGTCTTACGGGTATCATTTGCCACAAAGCAGATATAAAATCGGCCTTCATGATAGCGCAGGGAAGCTGCCCACATGCCCTGTCCGTAAATATTCTGACCGCTTTTCAGTTGCTGCGCATCCGTATGATCCAACGTCTCATAGACATAAGTCACATGCTCCCAGTGCACCAGATCAAAAGACTGCAGAATCTCACAGCCCGGCATAAAGTGCATGGTTGTGGATACCATATAATAGGTGTCTTCTACGCGGATCACGTCCGGATCTGGATAATCCAATCTTGTTATAGGATTTACATTCATTGTTTATTCCTTTCTGTTTTATCTCCATATTCTTTCTTTGTTCTATTCTATTTTTACTATTTTATCTTTGTTTCTTATCTATACATTAACAGTAGTATGCTTTTTAGTTGTACGTAAAATGATATGCCCTAGCACCATGACTCTTTAATGACACACTAAGGCTCTTTGGCTCTTCCACGTGCTCCCCGCTCCAAAGCTCCGTTCCATTTACTCCATCATAAATCTCCAGATCGGCAAGCGGTATGGATATGTCACTGTCTTTATCACCCAGATTAAATACCGCGACATAATATCCACCCTTTGTATCTGCTGCAATCCACAATGCATGCTCTATACCATCGATTTCACGTCTCCATACCTGATGCGAATGCCGTGCATTTGCATGCATGGCAAGTATTTCAGAATTGGTTACCAGATTCATAGTGAATTCGTCAAACCCTGTCAGCTCTCCTCCCAGCATCAAAGGAGAACGCATGATACTCCAGAGTGTCAGCATGGTGATCTGCTCATCCTGTGTGAAATTCGTCCAGTTATTCACATCATATACCTGCCGTATCGGTCCGACCGGAAGCATATCGGCATCCGGCCAGTGCCCTGCACCTGCATGGGTACACCATTTTTCTGCTCTTGAAAACATATCATATAACAGTTCCCACTTATCCCAGAAATCATCGGTGATTCTCCACATATTGGAAATCTGCTTATAAAGCTCTGCCTTTTCTAAAAGAGCAGGTCCCGGCGACAGACTTAAAACCATGGGTCTTCCGCAACCATGCAATGCTTTGCTCAGCATAATCAGTTCGGATTCCTCATGTGGCAGTTCCCGTGCAATATCATCACATTTAATAAAATCCACACCCCAGGAAGCATATAATTCAAAAATACTGTTATAGTATTCCCGTGCCCCGTCTTTCTCAGGATCTACACCATACATATCCGTATTCCAGGCACAGATACTGTTTGTTTTGGCAATTTCCCGGGCATGTCTGTCACTGTTCATGATTTTCGTGTTCTGATGTACAGCCTGTCGTGGAATCCCTCTCATAATATGAATGCCGAACTTCAATCCAAGAGAATGGACATATTCTGCCAATGGTCCAAAGCCCGCACCGTTTGCTGCGGAAGGAAAACGATTTACTGCGGGAAGCAGTCTTCCATACTCATCCATTACTACATCCGCAAAAGGATGATACTCATTGGTTGCAGCATAAGGCTCATACCATTGGATATCCACCACAATATATTCCCAACCGTACTCCTTCAGATGCTCAGCCATAAATTCAGCGTTCCGTCGTACGATATCTTCTGTAACAGCCGCTCCATAACAATCCCAGCTGTTCCACCCCATAGGTGCTGTTTTCATCTTCATCTGTTTTATACCCTCTCGATATCCTGTTAATTCTGTCCGTAATATGCATTTGCACCATGCTTACGGAAATAATGCTTATCCTGTAATTCCTGCGGATGAATCAGCTCGGTTCGATATGCCATCTTGGCAACCTCTTCAAGAACCACCGCATTGTGGACGGCCTCCTTTGCATCCTTGCCCCAGGAAAAAGGACCATGATTCTTGCACAACACTGCAGGAACTGCCATTACATCCTTCTTCATGCGTTTAAATTCCGAAACAATCAGGTGTCCGGTATTTTCTTCGTAAGCAGAGTTAATCTCTTCCTTCGTCAGACATCTCACACAGGGGATTTCTCCGTAGAAATAATCCGCATGAGTCGTACCATAACAGGGAATTGGATCTATGTCAATACTTTGGACACAAAAAGTTGAACTTTTCTCCCAGCATAACATATGCCGAGAGAATTATTTCTTAGGCTGCTAGAGCCTCATCTTCAACCTGTTGTGGTGTCTTGTAATCAAGAGCACTATGGCGCCTTTTTCGGTTGTAGAATGACTCTATATATTCAAAGAGTGCTGATTTAGCCTCCTCAAATGTGTAATATGTAGTTGTGTATACTTCTTCCTTTTTTAATACAGAATGGAAGGATTCGATGCAGGCATTATCATAGGGGTTACCCTTCCTGCTGAATGAATGTAGCATTCCCTGATCCTGTAAGTATTTCTCGAATTCTTCACTGGTATCAGTATCATTACCTTGTCCCTTGAACACTTCCATATCAGTAAAAAGGACATCCCCTGACCTGTAAAATCTACAGTTCAGGAATGTCCTTTTTTCCATACTTCACTATATTTTTAACACATGATACTGCTTATCCACAATCTATATGATTCCAAAATGTCTAAATGCCTGCATAATCGCATCTTCCTTCTCCGGTGTACACTGTGGCTGTCTCGCATTCTCTGATTTAGCCGGATTGAAGTTCTCACCGACATCTAATCCACACTTCTTCTTAATCTGTGCGATATACAGTGATGAAACCTTCAGTCCTGTCTTTTCAAGTACATATGCCTTTATCTGCTCATAAGTTGCTTTTCCCTTAAATTCAGATAAATCCATATCCTCCAGAGAGAAGTCCACCTTCACTTTTCTGCTATCGACCATTCCCTTGGAAAGCAAGACAACCGTCTCACAGAACATATTTTATCGCAAGGCTTTTAAAAATGGAATAGATTTTACCAAACGGCAGTTTTCAAAAAAACTTATCTGTCAAAGATTAATTTTTCCCACGGTTCATATCCTGTCATGTAGCCGAATTCTTCCTCATTTCTGAATCCTTCAAGAAGTTTTTCTTTTACACCATCTAATATAGCTTCATCAATATCTCTGAACTTCATATGCTTATATAAACCGGACTTTCTAAAATCATACATAGTACCCACATTATCAAGAAGATGTTTTACCACCTTATATGTTCCCTCTACATCTTTCCCTGCACATACAATATCAAGCATTGGCGAATACTCATTATATTTTCCCATTTCCAATGTATGTGCAACTGCCTGTACCTTCCCTGGCAAAAATCTCGCATAACCGATATCATTTTCCCGCAATGCCAGTCCCGCCATTGTGGAAAGAACAAAATTAAGTGTACTAAAGCCGGAAAAAATAATATTTTCATATTTTTCATATGCTTCTTTGATTTTTCCCTGCTCATGGAGTAATCTTCCCTGATAATAACTTTTCATAGGATCGTATTCTGAAAAATAGTCCAGATATTTTTCTGCCTTGGTGTAATCCTTCTTACGTAAATAAAATCCAAATAAGGAATCTGCTGCATGATGCTGTATCTCTTTATTCTCATCATGTAGTGCCAGCTCATACCATGCGTTAATCTGCTTATCATATTTTTCCTGATTCGTGCATTTATCCGTTATTCTTCTTGCATCAAGCATTACCGCAGCCTGCCAGATAAGCATGTTACAATTCGGATATTCCTTTATAAGTCTCAATGCCCATTCATAAGTCTTTTCATAGCCTTCTTCTGAAAACATCCTGTCCATCTTCCTGATAATTTCTTCGATTTCAGTATCTGAAAGTTTTTCATGAAAAGAAAGTAATGTATCAAGTGAAATATCAAGCAGTCTTGCAATTGGTGCCAGCAGTTCAATATCCGGCTTGGAATTACTATTCTCCCATTTGTTTACAGCCGGTGTCGTCACGCCTAATCTGTTTGCCATCTCCTCCTGCGTCATACCAGCTTCTTTTCTGTATTTTTTT
>OICE01000558.1_pt1 | contig 10655 bp, 3 predicted proteins | sample 1581171 | NCBI WGS metagenome assembly OICE01 (sample SAMEA3882545, study PRJEB24775) | human gut metagenome | biome: human-associated habitat; feature: intestine environment; material: feces | place: Netherlands | collected 2009/2010 | reverse complement strand
AGTAAACCTTAATTCGCTATTTCCAGCAGGAAGTTCATCATAATATTTTCCCGTACCAAGTAAAGTCAAACGATTCAATTCCCCTCTATCAACCTCTATGGTAGAAGTATCATTACGTTTATAGGCCTTTCCCTTGTACAAATACGGTTTGTCCAGACCTTCAGAAACCTTTAAAGCTATAGTATTATTTTGAGAATTAATTCTCAGTGTAAAATCAGGCTTTGGTGAAATGCTGTCATTGATACGATTTTCTAAATCAAGGCATACCTTTTCAGGATTATTTATACCGCAAGGAGTTCCGTCATCCCTTACGCCAAATAAAATTTCTCCAGTGCCATAATTAGCATAAGCACTGACTGTTTTCAGAAATGTATTGGTGACCTCAGACTTAAATTCCAGGCTTTTAGTTTCTTTCATCTGTTACGCCTCCTATCACTATTAAACAAATTGTAGCAGAACTCAGCAGTAAGTGCAACGTATTTTTTTACGTTTTATTTTCCTTCCACTTTCATCTCATTTTTCATTTCAAAGCCAATACGCAAATGAAACGCAAATTTTTACGTTTCATTTCTGTTGCAACGAAAAAGAGCCGTGCCTTCGCACGACTCTTTTTTACTGCTTATTCAGCTTAACTTACCAATGATACTTTTCGCCTCTGCTGACGTATTCATCATTATTTGTCTCATTATCATGACAACGGTTATTTTCATCAATCCATCGGACAAGCTTTCCATCATCATAATAATAACGGTCTATTTTCTGCTGTCCTTCTTTTATATCTCCGGATGTACTGCTGTCTGACCATATATATGCAAAAAACAGTTCATTCTTCCAGTAATAGTATTCTTCATACTGATTATCTTTCGAAAGGGATGGATAGATAAGGATCTTCCTTACCTGCCAGCTGCCATCATCCAGCTGTTTCAGGTAGCTGATCTTTCCATCCTCTTCTGAACCGATCCAGCTGTAATCATTCAGATTATCACTGATTTCTGTTGCCTGTGTCTGTATTTTTTCCAGTGTCTCCTGCAACTGCTTACTTTCTGCAGTCTGAACAGTTTCCGTTACAGACTGTTTCAAACGCTGCAGTTCCGCATTTTCCCTCAAAAGCCAGATAAATACACCCACGATCACACAGACTGCAGCAAACATGATAATAACCGCAGCAACCAGTGGCTCAAATTTCTTTTTTGCTCTCTTTTTGGCTTTTTTGGCTGATAGCGGTCTTTCCTGATTGTTTTTGCGTACAATCACTGTCCCTTCTGTCTCTGCTTTCATTTGGGACTGCTGGATTGCTTGTTTTCGGTCTTTCTGTGGTGTTCTTTGCTGAGATTTGTGCTGCACCTTCTGTGGATTTATTTTCCCCGGTGCATGTTCAAGCTCCTGCGTTTTACGTACATGCACTGTTTCTGCAGATGAACTTCCTGTTTTTACTCTCTCCAATGCTTCACGAAATTCCTCTGCATTGGCATAACGTTCTTCCCGGTCAAACGCACATGCTTTGAGAATCACCTCCGCAAACGCATCGCCTGCTTCTGCCGGTCTAGGGAGTTTCTCCCCGGCCATACGTTTATTCAAAGCATTTTCTTTATCTCTGTATGTAATCAGCTGTTTTTCCAGGCTGATAAACGGAAGTCTGTTGTGATTCCGAAGTTTGTATAAAACAATTCCAAGCGAATAAATGTCTACTCTTGAATCATAAGCTTCACCTTTATACATTTCCGGAGCCATATAAGAATAGGTACCCTTCTTTGAAAGTCCGCTCATAGTGCGTTCCAGTTCACGGGCAATACCAAAGTCTCCAAGTTTAAATTCTCCAAACCTGGATACAAAAATATTTTCAGGTTTGATATCTCTGTGAATAATATTCTGACATTGACAGTATTCCAATGCTTTACACAGATCAATACCAAGGCGGATCACATCATCTTCCGAAAGTGCGCGTCCTGCACAATATTCCATAAAGCTGGTCAGATATTCCATCCGGATATAAATATCCCATCCAATGTCATCCAGATATTCTACTACTTTATAATCTTCAACAGAAACCACATGAGAATTTCCTCTGAAATATTCCATGGTACTGACTTCCTGAATACATTCATCAACAAGTCCCTGAAAATATTCTTTCACTGACTGTTCATTCGGGCTTTCAGAACGAACGCTGCTTAATTCCCCGGGATTTGAGGGAATCGTGATAACTTTAATCGCAGAATAAAATGTCGTTCCCTGCTCACTTCGACAAGCTTTATAAACTTTACCGAAAGATCCTTCTCCAATCTTTTCTGTAATCTTCCATTCCGGCCATACAGAAACCGGCAGTTGCTTATCCATCTTCCCCCTCCTTTCCCGGTAATCTCCTATATTTCAGAGTTTTTTATTTATTTTAAATATTAATTAGCTTCATTATAGCATGCAAATAAATCCATGTCTGTAATTTTCGATATTCTTCCAGTTTTTTTCATACAATATTTATATTTTTCCATATAAAAATCCCCCGACCATCAAAATGGTCAGGGGATGTCTGTGAACAATAATTAATTATTCCTCTGTATCGTCAGTGTTTTCTTCTGCATTGATGATTTCATCGTCTGCAGCATCAACAGTTTCTTCCAGTGTGATCGTTTTTTCGTCTTCTGGAAGGCTTTCTGCAGTTTCTTCATCCACTGTCGGTGCCTCTTCCGGCATGCCTGTATCCAACTGGATATCTCTGTAACGTTTCAGACCTGTACCTGCAGGAATCAGCTTACCAATAATAACATTTTCTTTCAAACCAATTAAGTGGTCAACTTTACCCTTAATAGTCGCATCTGTAAGAACCTTTGTAGTTTCCTGGAATGAAGCGGCTGATAAGAAAGAATCTGTTTCAACAGAAGACTTAGAAATACCTAATAATACTGGTTTGAATGTAGCAGGAGTTTTACCACTTAACAATGCGTTACGATTGATTTTTGTGATGTTATTCAATGATAATTGAACACCAACATTTAAATCAGTATCTCCACTATCTACAACGATTACTTTCTTCATCATCTGTTTGATCATTACTTCCAAGTGCTTATCACTAATTTCGATACCTTGGCTTTGGTATACTTTCTTAACTTCCTTCAAGATATAGTCTTGAACTTCACGTACACCAGCAACACGTAATAATTCTTTTGGATCTAATGGACCTTCAGTCAACGCAACACCGGCTTCAATCTTTGCACCGACCTGAACCCATGGACGCATAGACTGGTTCGCGTTAATTTTATGAGAAACACTTTCGTGTTCGTTTGTGATAATAACTTCTTGGCGCATTGTTCCTTCAATACGTTCAATTGAAGTAATTTCACCTGAAATCTGAGCAATTACCGCAACACCTTTTGGACAACGAGCTTCGAACAATTCTTCAACACGAGGCAAACCTTGAGTGATATCTTCTGCACCGGCACCGGCAACACCACCTGTATGGAATGTACGCATTGTTAACTGTGTACCTGGTTCACCAATTGATTGAGCCGCCATGATACCAATAGCTTCACCAACTTCAACGTCTTTACCTGTAGCCATGTTACGTCCATAACATTTACGACAAATACCTAAACGAGACTTACAAGTAAATACAGAACGGATATACATACCTGTAACACCAGCATCTACAATTTTCTTAGCAAGTTCATCAGTGATAAATTCATCACTCGCAATAATTAATTCACCTGTCTTTGGATCTGTTACATCTTGTTTAGAATAACGACCAACTAAACGATCTTGTAATGGTTCGATAACAGAGTTTGTTTTGCGATCCATTAATGTTTCGATCCAGTAACCCTTATCTGTACCACAATCGTCTTCTTTGATAATTACATCTTGGGCAACATCAACCAAACGACGAGTTAAGTAACCAGATTCGGCTGTCTTTAAGGCAGTATCTGTAAGACCTTTACGCACACCGTGAGTCGAGATAAAGAACTCACTTACGTTCAATCCTTCACGGAAACAAGAATAGATAGGAACTTCTATGATGGTTGGTACATATTCACCAGCACCAGCTTTAGCGTGACCAGGTTTTGCCATTAAACCACGCATACCAGCTAACTGAGTAAAGTTTGACGCGTTACCACGAGCACCAGAAGTCGCCATCATGTTGATTGGGTTTTTACGAGGCAAGTTTTTCATCAATGATGTTACGATCTTGTCTTTTTGATCATCCCACATCTTAGATAAGTGACGTTCCCATTCTTCCATTGTCAACATACCTTTACGTTGTAAGTGTTTCAACTGATCGGCTTTAACACGACCCTCATCGATATATTCATCTTTGTGAGGAGCCACTTCGATATCTGACAAGGCAACTGTAATACCAGCTACTGTTGAATATTCAAATCCTAAAGATTTGATTTGGTCAAGAATTTCAGCAGTTTGATCTGCATCATAACGTTTGAAGACTTCGGCAATAACTTTACCTAAATCTTTTTTCTTAACCGCATCAACTAAAGGCATAGCTTCGATGTATTCTTTAATGTTTTGTCCTGGAGCAATAAAGTATTTATCAGGAGTACTAATAAAGTTTTCTTTTGATACCTCATTAATATATGGGAAATCTTCAGGGAACATTGAGTTGAACACAATCTTACCAACTGTTGTAATTAAATAATCATTTTTATGTTTTTCATCAAACGATGTTTTATGCATATTGCATACAGGCAATGCGATACGAGTGTGAAGGTGAACTTGTTTCGACTGGTATGCCATCATAACTTCATCTTCATCTGTGTATACATGACCTTCACTTTCACCAAAACGGTGCCAGTGAGCTGCTTCTAATGGGCAGCCAACTTCTTCGTAGTGTTTAGCTTCTGCAAAGAATTCTTCTTTTGTTTCTTCCATTGTTAAATAGAAGTTACCCATAACCATATCCTGTCCTGGCGTAACGATAGGTTTACCATCTTTAGGACCTAAGATATTGTGAGAACCAAGCATCATAACTAATGCTTCAGCACGAGCTTCTTCTCCTAATGGAACGTGGATGGCCATCTGGTCACCATCGAAGTCAGCGTTGAACGCAGTACATACTAATGGGTGAAGACGCATTGCACGTCCTTCTACTAATTTAGGCAAGAAGGCCTGAATACCCAAACGGTGTAATGTAGGCGCACGGTTCATCAATACTGGATAGCCATCGATTACTTTTTCAACAACATCCCAGATACGAGGATCACGACGTTCGATTAATTTTTCTGCATTTTTAGGATTTTGTGCTAATCCTTGGTTTACGATTTCATTAATGATAAATGGTTTAAACAAGTTAACTGCCATTTCACGTGGAATACCACATTGATACATTTTCAAATCTGGTCCAACGGCAATTACAGAACGACCAGAGAAGTCAACACGCTTACCTAATAAGTTCTGACGGAAACGACCTTGTTTACCTTTTAATGAATGAGATAATGATTTTAATGCACGTCCACCAGCACCTGTAATTGGTTTTGAACGACGACCATTGTCAATTAAAGCATCTACAGATTCCTGTAACATACGCTTTTCGTTTTGAACGATAATATTTGGAGTACCCAAATCTAACAATTTACGTAAACGATTGTTACGAGTGATAACACGACGATATAAGTCGTTCAAATCACTTGTCGCAAAACGACCACCATCCAATTGAAGCATTGGACGTAAATCAGGTGGTATTACCGGAATGTTAGTCAGAATCATCCATTCTGGTAAATTTTCACTGTTACGGAATGCATTGATTGTATCTAAACGTTTGATTAATTTCTTACGTTTTTCTCCTTGTGCTTTTTCAAGAGCATCTTGTACTTCTTGATATTCAGCTTCTAAATCAACATCCTGCAATAAGCGAAGTACAGCTTCTGCACCTGTTTGAGCTGTAAATCCTGTTGAACCATAAATAGCTTGGTTTTCACGGAATTCACGTTCAGAAAGAATTTGTTTATAAGCTAAACCAGATTCTTTTGGATCCGTAACAATATAGCTTACGAAATATACAACTTCTTCCAATTGTTTTGGTGTTACATCCAACAACAATGCCATACGGCTAGGAATACCACGTAAATACCAAATATGAGCTACTGGTGCAGCTAAATGGATGTGACCCATACGTTCACGTCTTACGCTTGCTTTTGTGATTTCTACACCACAACGGTCACATACAACACCTTTAAAACGTACTTTTTTATATTTACCACAAGCACATTCCCAGTCCTTAGTTGGACCGAAAATGCGTTCGCAGAATAAACCATCACGTTCTGCTTTTTGTGAACGATAGTTAATTGTCTCAGGCTTTGTTACTTCACCATGACTCCATTTTAAAATCGTTTCTGGACTCGCTAAGCGAACCTGAATCGAGGCAAAATTGTTAATACTCATATTTTATACTACGCCTCCTCTTCTTCGTTATTTTCTTCTTCAATATCGTCTACTAGCTCTTCCTTTTGTGTTTGTTCTGGTAAAGGTTGAGCTGGATGAACGTCCTGGTCATCATCATCTAATGTGATGTCAACCTCGTTATTGTTTTCATCTAACAAACGAATATCGATTGCTAAACCTTGTAATTCGTGCATTAATACACGGAATGATTCTGGAACACCTGGTTCTGGAATATCTTTACCTTTAATGATGGCTTCATAAGTCTTGATACGACCTTGAATATCATCCGATTTGATTGTCAAGATTTCTTGTAATGTGTGGGCAGCACCATATGCTTCCAATGCCCAAACTTCCATTTCTCCAAATCTCTGACCACCATTTTGAGCTTTACCACCCAATGGCTGCTGAGTAACTAAAGAATATGGACCAGTAGCACGAGCGTGTAGTTTATCGTCAACCATGTGGGCCAACTTGATCATGTACATTACACCGACACTAATACGTTCATCGAATGGTTGTCCAGTTTGTCCATCATATAATACCTGTTTTCCATCGACAGTCATGCTTGCTTCGCGCATTACATCTTGTAAGTCTTCATTTGATAAACCATCAAATACAGAAGTAGAGAATTTAACACCTAATTTACGAGCAGCGTAACCTAAGTGGATTTCTAAAATCTGTCCGATGTTCATACGTGAAGGTACACCGAATGGGTTCAACAAGATATCAACTGGATGTCCATCAGCCATAAATGGCATATCTTCGATAGGTAAAATCTTAGAGATGACACCTTTGTTACCGTGACGACCAGACATCTTATCACCTTCAGAAATCTTACGTTTCTGAACGATATATACTTTAACACGCATATTTACTCCAGGAGGAAGATCCGATCCATCTCCACGTTTAAATACACGAATAGAATGAACAATACCAGCACCACCATGAGGTACTTTCAATGAATTGTCACGAACTTCACGTGATTTTTCACCAAAGATTGCTAATAATAGTTTTTCTTCAGGACTAACTTCACTTTGTCCTTTTGGAGTAACCTTACCAACTAAGATATCTCCTTCTTTAACTTCGGCACCAACCATGATGATACCATTTGAATCTAACTTACGAACTGCTGCTTCACCAACGTTAGGAATATCACGAGTGATTTCTTCTGGACCTAACTTAGTTTCACGACAGTCAATATCATATTCTTCTACGTGGATTGAAGTATAAACATCATCACTAACCATACGCTCTGACATGATGATGGCATCCTCGTAGTTATATCCATGCCATGTTGTATATGCGATAACAACGTTTTGACCTAAAGCCAATTCTCCATTTTGCATACTTGGACCATCAGCTAAGATATCGCCTTTTTCAACCTTTTCACCAACTTCTACAATTGGACGTTGGTTGATACAAGTGCTTGCGTTTGAACGAGCAAACTTACGTAACTGATAAGTGTGGTTTTCACCTTCATTATCTTTAACTACAATACGCAAACCATCTACATATTCAACTACACCATCTTGTTTTGCGACAATACCAACACCTGAGTCCTTAGCAATTTTATATTCAATACCAGTACCTACATAAGGTGAATGAGGAACTAATAATGGAACGGCCTGACGCTGCATGTTGGCACCCATTAAGGCACGAGACGCATCATCGTTTTCCAAGAATGGGACACAGGCAGTCGCTACAGATACGATCTGTTTTGGACTGACATCGGCAAGTTCTACTTCGTTACGATCAGCGATGATAGTTTCACCAGCCTTACGAGCTACGACACGTTCATTTACTAAATGACCATCACGAACCTCATTGGCCTGTGCGATTACATAATCTGCTTCTTCATCAGCACTTAAGTAAACTGTATCTTCACTAACAGTACCATCCGCATTTACCTTACGGTAAGGCGTTTGAATAAATCCATATTCATTGATACGAGCATATGTAGTTAAGTTATTGATCAAACCGATGTTTGGCCCTTCAGGCGTTTCGATTGGACAGATACGACCATAGTGAGAGTTGTGAACGTCACGTACTTCGAAACTTGCACGATCACGACTGATACCACCTGGACCTAAGGCTGAAATACGACGTTTATTTGTCAATTCAGCTAGAGGGTTTTGTTGATCCATGAACTGTGATAACTGTGAACTAGAGAAGAATTCTTTAATTGCAGCTGTCAAAGGACGAATGTTTGTCAATTTTCTAGGAGTTAAGCTATCCATTTCTTGAATTGACATACGTTCTTTAACGACACGTTCCATACGAGATAAACCAATACGGAACTGGTTCTGAATCAATTCACCAACAGAACGAATACGACGGTTACCTAACATATCGATATCATCTGTTGTTCCTACACCTTCCATAACATTTAAGCTATATGAGAAGAATGCATACATATCTGAAACTGTAATTGTGTGTTTATTTGCGAATGGGTCATTTCCAGCAACACGGACTTCATCCCCATTATCGTCAATAATATATAATTCTTGGACACATGCACCAATCAACCATGCTGTGATATCTTCACTTAAAGCACGTTGTTTAACTTGTGTTTCAACATCACTATCGATGGCATCTGGAGTTACACCAACCATATAACGGTTCGCAACTAATTCCATATCTGCATCAACAATATCTTCACCTTGAGCATTTGTTAAACGTCCAAGAGCATATAAACGTTGACCATAGTTAAATACAGAATCCATATTTTCGGCTGTTAATTTAACTGGTTGTGCAAACAATCCTGCAAAAATATCAACATTTTCAACAACCTTTTGGATTGCTAAAACATCTTTTTCAGTTAATACTGTACCAGCATCTAAATAAGCATCTTCTGTTTCAACATCACTAGCTAATACACGACCAATTAATCCTGTAGTCCAGCTTGTTGGAATTGAAACGATATCTTCTTCATGGAATTCTGAGCGGAATGGATAAGCGACACAATAAGTACCCTTAGCCAATTCTTCACGTAATGCATTTCTTTCATCACGGTGAACCATAGTACCTTTTTCCATGAATACGTTGCCATTTACATCAACAATATCATGAGCAAGGCTCATACCATACATACGATCGATCGCATTTAATTTCTTACGTAATTTATAACGACCAGCTTTTGTCAAGTCATAACGACGGTGATCAAAGAATTTAGCTTGCATCAAAGTGATTGATCCATCTAATGTAGGGATTTCATCACTTCTTTGATTTTCATAGAAAGAAAGTAAAGCTTCCTGAGTTGTTTTTACTTTATCGTTCAATAAAGTGTTTTCAATTTCTTCATATTTACCGAAGAAAGCAGTATACAACAACAAATACATATTCATGTATTCGCGATCTTCTGCATCTGTAGCTACATCAGACCAGTTACGTCCCATTGCATGAAGGAATGTTTCCATCATTGATGTATCGTGAGTATCTTCGTTCACTCCGATATTCAAAGACATACCAATCGCCTTGAATAAAATACTGAATAATACTTTACGGCGACGGTCAATAGAAACATTAATTAAACGTCCGTTTGTAGTTTTCTTTTGTTCAGTCATGAACTCTAACCAAGTACCACGACTTGGAATTAATTCACAACTATAGTTTTGTTTACCAGTTTTTTCATCATAACTGTCCGCAAAATATGCTCCTGGAGAACGTACGATCTGACTAACGATTACACGTTCTGCACCATTGATGATGAATGTACCAGTTTCTGTCATTAAAGGGAAATCCCCTAAATATACTTCTTCACTCTTAGTTACAACTTCCCCAGTTTCTGAGTCTGTAACTTCCAATTCCATATCTGCATATAGAGGTGCTGCAAAGTTGCATTCTCTATACATAGATTCTTCTGCGTTATATTTTGGTTCTTCAAAATGATAACGAAGGAAATTTAAGCGAATGTTTTTTCCATAGTTTTCAATTGGATAGATTTCTTCAAATACTTCTTGGATACCTTGTTGCGTAAACCATTTAAATGAATCTGTCTGGATTTCGACAAGATTAGGTAACTCTAATTTACCACTAACCTTTGAGTAATCTCGGCGGGAAGACTTTTTTCCACACGAGACGATACGATATGCTTTGTTGTTGTCCATGCATGCCATCCTTTCGTTCGAATTTGTACTATACTAGGCAGTTTTCATCTGAAAACTTACACTATTATGCAATTTATTATACTACTAGTAAAACCACCAAATGTCAAGAAAAACTTGACAAAATCATGAAAATGGGTTATAAATATTGCCTATCCCTTTTAAGCACCTGCC
>OICE01000556.1_pt1 | contig 10675 bp, 10 predicted proteins | sample 1581171 | NCBI WGS metagenome assembly OICE01 (sample SAMEA3882545, study PRJEB24775) | human gut metagenome | biome: human-associated habitat; feature: intestine environment; material: feces | place: Netherlands | collected 2009/2010 | reverse complement strand
TTTATACAGGTTGTGCGAGATCGGATACGAAAAATTGAGACTTCCGATCAGTTCATCCAGAACACTCTGTGCATTCCGGATCGCATCCTTCTGTCCATCATGATCTCCCTTGCAGTGTGCCTGCCGAATGTCATCCACATAGGCAAAAAAGATATCGTAAATGATGACGATCATCTCGCCAGAATTACACTGGCTCAGTCGTCTCGTAAAATCTTTTTTCATCTCATTTTCCATATGCTACTCCTATTTCTGCAGCAAAGACAGTACCTGCTGTGGAATATCATTTGCCTGTGATAACACCGAAACAGCAGCCTGTTCCAGAATATTCTGCTGTGTATATTCTGTCATTTCAGATGCCATATCGGTATCCATAAGCCCTGAATATGCGGTTGTCATATCTTCCTGTGTCTCTGCAAGACTGGAGCTTGCATACTCGAGACGATTGGTATATGCACCGATTCCGGAGCGGACAGCACTTAATTTTGCAATTGCTGCATCCATCGTGCTGATGGCTTTGTCAGCACCTCCGTTGACCGCCACATTTACCGTATCCAGATACAGACTCTCCGAGGAAACTTCCGGAATATGTACATCCATATTCTGATACTGGTTCGCACCGATCTGGATGGTCATCGCACCAACATCCGTCACATCAAATTTAAGGGTATCCCCATTTTGTACGTCATCACTCAGCAGAAAATCCATGGAAAATCCACCTTTATCCGTGATTTTCACACGATTTCCCTCAACATTTGTAATTACTGTACTTCCAAATTCGTTTCCAAGTGTGACCTTTGCGTCCGATCCACTTGCTATAAGTTTGTAACTTTCGTCATCAGCATTCTGAACAACTCCCTGTGCTTTTGACAGACCTGTTTTTTGTGCCATCTCTTTTGACATACCAATGGTCAGTGTCTCCTTTGATCCCTTGTTATCCGCAGTAATATTATAAACTCCTGCCTTATTTGGATCTTTTTCAAACTTGCACCCGATCTCATCTGCCACGGACATCAGCTGCTTGTATACATCATCCGCACTCATGCCCTTTTCATACTCTATTCCTACTCCATTGATGGAAACCGTACCCCCGTCAAAATTCGGATCATTGATCAGGTTGGACATATCCAATGTATAAGTAGCTTCCTTTGCCACTTCATCTACTGTAATCGTATAATCTCCCGGAAGAACCTCCTCGGAAAAGTCAATTCTTGTTGCGCTCCGTGCAAATTTTGTAGTATCCTTATGTGTTCCACTCACATACACACGTGTATTTGCCGAACCGTCAAGCAACGTCTTCTTGTTGTACTCTGTATCTGTGGAAATCCGGTCAACTTCCTGTGTCAGCTGATCAATCTCGTCCTGAATACTCTGACGGTCCGAATAAGAGTTTGTTCCATTTGCCGCCTGAACACTCAATTCACGGATACGCTGCAGCATATTGCTGACTTCGTTTAATGCCCCGTCTGCAATTCTGAGTACGGACTGTCCATCATCAGAATTCGCTTCTGCCTGATTCAGACCATCAATCTGTGCTTTCATCTTGCTGGAGATTGCCATTCCCGCCGGATTATCTCCAGCTTTATTGATCTTATATCCGCTGGAAAGACGCCCCATAGAAAGGCTCAGTTTATTTTCTGTCCGAAGCAGCTGCCGATTGGCTACAACAGCAGACATATTGCGATTAATTTTCATATTTATTCCTTCCCGTATACGCTACGTTTGAGCATCCCTGCCCTCTGATTTGACGCTCCCTGTCATTTCATCTGACATATATATCGTCCGAAAATGTCAATTCTTTAATAAAAAAAAGTATAATTTGCAATTAACGGGAAATCGTATTATAATAGCAACATTAAACGATATTTGCAAAGGAGGATTTATCCCATGGCTAAAGTAACCAAGGATACTATGATCGGAGAACTTCTTCAGATTGATGAGAACGTAGCACCTATGCTTTTAAACATTGGTATGCATTGTCTTGGCTGCCCATCATCCCAGATGGAGACTATTGCTGAGGCAGCTATGGTTCATGGAATCGACCCGGATGATCTGGTAAATGATATCAACGATTTCATCGAGCATGATGCAACCGCATAGATTTCACGTATCAAAAAGGAGTGCTGAATTTCAGCACTCCTTTTTGATTTAAATTTTCTAAAGAGATGCAAACACCTGCAGTGCCTGCGGTCCCGTAATTTTATTTCCATGCTCCGCAAAATATGCTCCGACTGCAGGATTATAGTTTTTCTGCTGTGCATATTCGCAAATAATATTGCAGACTTTATTAAACTCTTCCGGTGTGTGGTCATCTTTGTGGATCACCAGATAAAACCGGTTTTTCTTCTCGTTCTTAAACAGGTCATTTCGTCCATTGTAATAATTTACAAGTACATGTGCGAGACGCTCCACCTGATCTATCGTCGTAAATTCAAACATTTTCGTCAGATCTGCCGGTACTTCCGGTACTTCTTCCGGTGCCTCTGTCTGCTGTGCATTTTCACTCTCCGGAGAGGCTTTTGCTTCACGTATTTTCTGGAAAAGTTCCAAAATATCATCTGCGCCTTTGCGTTCCACATTTCCGACTGCTCCCGTATTTGAAAACAGTTCCTCATCTCCGGCTTCCGTAAACTGGGAAAAACGGGTATCGAGTTCTTCCGGGTATTCAACCTTTGTAATCAGCAAAACCAGGGATTCGGAAGACAATGGAATTGCCTCTACCATAAGTGGATTGTCACTCACATCAAATCCAAACTCATAATTTGCCTGCTGTATCATATCATGGAAAAGTCCTTTTGCTTTCTCAGAACCATATGCCAGTTCCCGCAGATTAATCTGACGATCTGCAAGATCCTGTTTTGTTAATGTGCATCGAATCTGATTTTCATTTACTTTTTCAATTTTCATCTCTATCACATCCTTCTCTGGAAATCGCTTTCCGTAAATGGTACACTTATTATAATCAAATGCCCTCCCGTTGTAAAGTTACCACGGATTAAAAAATTATAAAAAAAATACTTGCATTGCAAAATAAAGTGTGTTATAAGTTTATGCATGAGATGCGTCTCTGACCCAAAGGAGCGTATGAATAACAAAAATTTAATATTGTCTGACCGATACGAGCTGATTCGTCCCCTTGGCCAGGGAGAATGCGGAAGTGTCTTTCTTGTCAGACAGCAATCTTTAGAGCAGTACCGTGCAATGAAGCGATTCCCCAAAAATACTTCGGCACAACCGCTCTTCGCAATATCCGAAGCACAGATTCTAAAGTCTGTTCAGCATCCCGGAATTCCCACAATTTATGATTTTGAAGAAGATGAATCATTCTACTATCTTGTGGAAGAATATATTCAGGGTGACTCTTTAGAAGAATTTTTGCTTCATCAACAGTCAATATCCCAGAACCAGTTTTTATATTTTTGTGAGCAGCTTTGTGACATTTTTGCATATCTGCATACATTACGGCCTTCTCCGATTCTTTATCAGGATCTTAAGCCGGAACATATTATAGTATGTGGAACACAGCTTAAATTGATTGACTTCAGTGTCGCATCTTTTGCTGCCATTTCTGGAAAAGACTTCAACCATTTCGGAAACGTGGATTTTTCTGCTCCGGAACTTATCTCAGGAAAACCGGTAACCCTGAGATCCGATATCTACAGTATCGGAAAAATCATGGAATACATGATGCCATATCTGGATGCAGCCACCAACCGATCTCTTTATCCCAAAATTCAAAAAGCAATTTCAGCAGATCCCGACCTGCGCTATGAATCACCGCAGGCTCTGTACTCTGCATTAAAAGAAGTAATTGAAACTACGGGAAGAACGCATCTCAGGCAGACAATTGCAGTCGTTGGAAGTCACAGCGGCTGTGGTGCAACACACATAGCCATCGCACTGGTGACAACACTTAACTACCTTGGCATTTCGGCGGTTTATCAGGAAAAAAACTGGTCAAACGATCTGCGCAAGACGGTTGCCCAGCTGAAACATGTGTGGGAAAAAAACGGTTGTTTCTTTTATCGCAATTTTACAGGATTTCCAAAATATGACAGTGGCATCGAAATCCCGGAGCCTGTCGCACAAATCATGGTAAATGATTACGGATGTGATTTTTCTTCCTCCTGCCTTGCAACGGCGGATCATATTATTTATGTGTGTGGAGGAGCATTGTGGCATCGGGACGATGCAAAGTCCAAAGACTTTCTTTTACAAAATTTTGGTAACCGCCTGCATGTTGTTGCGAATCTGTGCGACCACAATTCTGCCATTTATTTTGCCAGAACATTTTCACAGCCGGTCTATTCTTATCCGTTTAATACGGACATCTTTCGTGCAGACAAAGAAAAGCTGGATTTTGTTCACTGGCTGCAACAACCTGAGAAAGGACGGAATCGCCTATTTTTATGTTTCATAAACCATTTATTCCGGCTCCTGCAACCATAGGAGTCTGCGGTACAACAGTAAATTCCGGTGTAACACACTTTAGTATTTCGCTTTGCAACTTTTTACATAGCAGATTTCTGGCCCGCACCGCATACCTGGAAGTCAATTCCAGTCATGAAATCGCTGCGCTTTCTTCGAAAAAGGACCCAACCATTCCTTTTCGCTGCAATGGTGTCAGCTACTATCCGGAGATTACACTCCGGCAGCTGCGGGAACAGTTACATCTGCAACACAAGTATAAAATTCTGGATTTCGGGGTTCTGACTCCATACTCATTTCCAGAATTTGTCCGCTGTGATTACTGTATTGTACTGACAAATGTGAGTATTTGGAAGGATCGGCAGCTCTTGCAATTTATTGAGGAACTGAAAAAAACAAATTTAGGAAAGGATTATAAAACAAATGTCCGTTTTATGAGTATGGGAAACCTCAAAAAAGACCGAAAAAGAGTCGAAACGTCCTATGGAATCCGTGTGATTCCGGTTCCCTTTCTCGAAAACCCGTTTCAAGTGTCCTCTCATGATTTTGGATTCTTTGAACAAATATGGAAAGGAAAACAGTTATCACATTAAATTTATCTACTGACAATCAGCTGGTCATTGAATTCAGACCAGAAGTATATGAAAGTCTGATCGTTACTTTTTAAAACGATCCATTAAAAAAAATAAAATAACAAATGGGCTATTATTATGGGTGTGAAATGAGTCTCAATGCAACTCCGTCACGCATAAAATAAACTGAAAAAAGACAAATGGGAGGGCAGATCCACAGACACAACTGCCCTTCCGAAAAAATTCAAACAACTTCTATTTCTTAATTTTATCTGATTCCATTTGAATCTGTACAGGCACAATGCTATAATCGGAATAAATATATAATTTGCCAACAGACAAAGGAAGGACGGCTCATGAAGAAAAAATCTCATTCCATTTTCGCTGTGCTTGCACTGGCACTTGTCATTGCTGCAGCGATCGTAGTCTTCGCCCTGATCCGCAAATACACACCGAGTAAGGAACACGAAGATTTAACCACTTATTATCATCTGACAAATTCCGATGAGGTTGCCATTGTTTTAAATAATGAAGTAACCTCTTCCAAAGCCAGGGTCATTGACGGTCATATTTATATTGATTATGATTTTGTCCATGACAATTTAAATTCACGTTTTTACTGGGACAATAACGAGAATATTCTTCTCTATGCAACAACACAAAATCTGATCTCGGCACAGGCAGAGCAGACCAGTTATATGGTTACAAAATCTTCCGCAGATTACGGTCGTAAAATTGTTACCATAAACTCTGATACTGCATATATTGATCTGGATTTTGTGAAAGAATATTCTGATTTTAAATACAAACATGTAAAAGATCCTCACCGGATCATTATTACCAGCCAGTGGGGAAAATACCAGACTGCCACTGCCAAAAAAAATGCCTCTCTGCGCGTAAGAGGAGGCATCAAAAGCCCGATTCTGAAAAAAGTTTCTTCCAAAGAGGAAGTCACCGTGATCGAACAGGGCGACAACTGGGACAAAGTAATGACAGACGACGGTATTATTGGATACATGCAGAAACGTATGCTTTCCTCCGTCAAAGAAAAAACAAGAAAAAGCGATTTCACTCCGGATACCTTTGCACATATAAAGAAAGATTACAATATCTGTATGGCCTGGCATCAGGTCACAAACCAGTCTGCAAATAACGCGGTTTCCTCTGTCCTTGCCAATACCAGAGGAATCAATGTACTCTCTCCTACCTGGTTTTATCTGAATGACAACAATGGAAACATTGCCAACCTGGCAAGCCTGAATTATGTAAATTACTGTCATAACCAGGGGATTGAAGTCTGGGCGCTTGTCAGCAATCTGGAAAATAAAAATGTCGATACAACAGAAGTCCTGACCCATACCTCTAAGAGACAGAATCTGGTAAACCAGATTGTTTCTATGGCGATTCAATACAATCTGGATGGAATCAACGTAGACTTTGAAAGTATGAACGGGGAGAAAGTCGGGGATGCATTTATTGAATTCATCCGGGAGCTTTCCATCAAGTGCAAAAACAACGGGGTTGTTCTTTCTGTAGACAATTACGTCCCGATGTCGCATACTTCCTTTTATAACCGAAAAGAACAGGCAAATTTTGCAGATTATGTTGTGATTATGGGATACGATGAACATTATGCCGGAAGCCCCGAAGCCGGGTCTGTTGCCTCTTTAAGCTGGGTAACCCAGGGTGTAAGCGATACTTTAAAAGAGGTTCCTGCCGATCAGGTAATTCTTGGAATGCCATTTTATACGCGTGTATGGGAAATCCCATCCGAGAGCAGTTCCGATGACACAGCAGCCGGTGCCAAAATTCCCTCAAAAATTTATGGCATGAAAGCTGCAAACGATTTTCTCGCCACACATGGTGCAACCAAAACATGGCAGGATGACTGTGGACAGAACTATTCGGAATTTACAGATAATGACACCACCTATAAGGTATGGCTGGAAGACTCCGCCTCCGCAGAATGCCGGTTGAAACTGGTTGAAGAAAAGAAGCTTGCCGGTGCATCCTTCTGGAAACTCGGATTTGAAACGAGTGATATCTGGGATACCGTTACCAGGTATATCCACTGACTTACCTGCATATATATAGGAATAAATAATTCCATAAAGCAGGTTCTATGAAAAAGAAATTTGAAATTCTTATGGTTGCCTGTCTGTTTATAAGTGCTTTCTTACTTGCACGTGCATCAGCTGCACTGACATCTTCCAGACATGCGGCTTCCTCCAAAACCTGTATCGTTCTTGATGCCGGACATGGAGGAAGCGACCCTGGAAAAGTTGGCTGTAACGATGCTCTGGAAAAAGACATCAACCTGTCTATTGTGCTAAAACTCAAAACCCTGTTTGAAAACAAAGGATATAAGGTTGTACTCACGCGAAGTGATGATACCGTTCCTGCAGATGAAAACTCGCGCAGTGTAAAAGTAGAAGATCTGCGAAACCGCGTAAAACTGATCACAGATACCAATCCGGTTATGACCATCAGCATCCATCAGAACAGTTTTCCGGATGCCTCTGTCTCCGGTCCACAGGTGTTTTACTTCGAACAGTCTGCGGAAAGTTCTGTAATTGCCTCAGTAATGCAGGATACCCTAAACAACAGCCTTAATCCTCCAAAGCCAAGGGTTTGTAAATCCAACAACGACTACTACATATTAAAAAAAACACCCACACCGATCATAATTGTCGAATGTGGGTTTCTGAGCAATGAAACGGAAGCGGCTCTGCTGGTCACAGATGCCTATCAGGAAAAACTGGCGCGAGCCGTTTACCTTGGTGCCATAACCTATCTGGAAAGCGGAAAAGACGTACCGGATACTGCCACCTAATCCGTTTCTTTACGAAACGATATACTAGTTACACTTGATCTCAAACTCTTTATCCTGTGCAAACTGTGCACTGTTGTAAAGAATCAGTATATCGGTAGGTGAAAACATTTCCAAAAGCCGGTCTCCGCTTACATTCAGCTGGCGAAGATCCACAACGACAAGTTTTTCATAATCTTCTGCCAGAAAAGGAAGGATACTGTTCGCAAAAGAATCCTTGATCAAAAGCAGCGTTTTTCCGTTCTTTATTCCCCCGGTAATCTCAAGCACTGCCTGATTCCCACCGGTAAAAACGCTGTACTGGTCTGCTGTTTTCAGGAAGGAAACATCATACAGTGTCTTTGTCTTCTTTTCTCCCATATTATAAACAACACGCAGTTTATCCGCCGGCTCATAAATCTCAATTTTGTCTGCCTGTCTGGCATAATTTATTTTTGCATAAGTTGTTCCATAGAAATCTTTACTGATGCAACGGAACTTCTTTTTCCCCTGTGCCCTCTGAAGATCTCCACCAACCGCCTTTGTGTATTGTTCATAGGCATACCATGCTCCCAGCGTCGTCCAGTGATGGTCTGTCCGGTAATAGATTTCTTCCTCTTTATGTGCATCCAGTACGGGCTCCACGGAAATCAGTACATCCTCTTTTTCTAATTTCTGCTGCAATGCATCATAAAACTTCTGCTCCTTATAATGAGGGGCAAATGCCGGAAGTTTTTCCCGGAGTACCCACGACTTTGTCGGCACCATCATCACATGGACATCCGCGTTCTGTTTTGCTTTTCCGACAAACTTCTCCAGAGCCTGCAGATTTTTGGAAATCTGCTGCGGATCAAACTCTTTTTCTGTATAGTGTTCCAAAAGGTAATGGTTCTTTCCGATGTAAACATTATGAATTTCATTTTTGCCCATAAACAATTCCATGTCTGTCTGGAACGAAACCCAATGATCCCTTCCGGGAAACTGATCCCGCAGATACGATTCGTATTTTTTCTGGAATCTTCCATCCAGAACTTTCGTTATACTTATTTCCGGGCGTGTCTGAAGTTCTCTTTTTTCAACTGGAGAATAGGTTCTCTGATGCGACAGTGCTTCTTTTCCTGCCAGACCGAGGAGAAGCACCATAAAAATCACACCCGGCAGCCGTTTGAATATCCGTATCATAATTTTCTCTATTTGTACAGTTTATTGATGGCTTTTACGGCCTTTTCATTCTGCTTTTTATATGCAGCAATCACTTTGTCCTCGGACTGTTCCTCCTGCTTGTTGCTGATTGTTCCAAGCATGATAAAGCATACATAGTTTCCTTTTACATAAACTTTGGAAGCCTGAATCTTTAACTGGTTCATCGGGTACTGACAGGTATCCTGTATCAGTTCCTCCCTGTATTTTTTTAATGCCGACCGGATTTTCTTTTTGGAAGCTGCATTCTTTGCTTTTACAATAACCAGTGTGTCTGCATTTGCACTGATCATCGGCACCTCCGCAATTGCAGCACTGTACCATTTGAAAGAAATTCCGTAGCGTTCCTTCAATTCTTTCTTTGATACTTTTTCACTTGGGATATAATCATCCCCATACGCTTTCTTTACAGCATTGTATACTTTTTGTATGGATGGGGTTTTCTTCCCTTTCTGCGTGGATGCTTCTACCGTCACCGGTGCTTCCCATGCATTTTCCGGTGCATATATTCCTGTCACACAGGCAAGCACCAGTATCATTGCCACAATTTTCTTTTTCATCCGCCATTCTCCTTCCAGATCCTATATATTTTCATTCTTATCGTGAAACCACCTGTAATCTGGTTTCCGCACTATCCTACTACAGATCTTTTGTTTTTGTCAAAAGGGATTTTATGGAATTAATAAAAACTTCCGCTGTATGATACAACCGCGTTGTCTGTACCTGATTGGAACGGTCTTCCTCCAGTTCTCCCTGCTCTTTCATTTCACTTTCCCTCCGGATTCCGGACATCTCAAACTGCGACAAAGAAAGATCCGGTGTATATGCAACATGGATATCTGCCGGTTCCTGCAGGTGTTCTTCGATCTGTTTTGCGGTCTCTTCCTCGCTTGTCACAATTGTTCCAGAAATACGGTCTGATTTTACCTGAAAAGATGCCGTAATCTTTCCTGCCTTTTCTCCATCCAGAAAAATATCCACAAGACCCTTTTTCTTTTTTCCTCTTACGATTTTTAAAGAAACCCCGGTGACAGAATCTCCTGTCTGCATCGGAATCACATAACATTCTTCCTGCGATTGTTTCGCACCAATCTGAAACTGTGCGGTCATCTGGCGCATTTCCCGGATATCAATCGTGCGGACATCCGGATCTTCTACGATCATCGTATCCATCACATGCTCTGCCACATCCGCAAGCGTCTCCATGGCATCTGCAAGATCCGAAGGATTCTCAAGGGCTTTTGAAAACTGTTCAAGTACCTGCTCTTTCATCTCTGCAATCTCTGTCATGGAATCTTTGGAAACATGATCTTGCTGAAACAACCGCTCCATCATCCGGTTTGGTTTGCGCAGCATTTCCGATGCTGCCATGACATTTACCATACTGTTTGGAATATCATACCGCTCCAGATAGGTATATACGTCTTCCGGTGTTTCTGCAAGCTGCTGATACTGCGCAAGCTGTTCCTGCCGATAGCTTTTTTCCGCTTCCTGTTCCCCAACGGATTCATCCATCTGCCGGAGTGCCTCTGCCAGTTGTTCCGGAGACATATTCTGCCACTTTTCTTCTCCTCTTGTCATTTTGTTTTTACATTTCATTATAGCATTTATATTTTGAATTTAAAAGGATAGTTTTTCTCACAAACTGTGGTTTGTCTTCTCCATATAA
>OICE01000544.1_pt1 | contig 10740 bp, 5 predicted proteins | sample 1581171 | NCBI WGS metagenome assembly OICE01 (sample SAMEA3882545, study PRJEB24775) | human gut metagenome | biome: human-associated habitat; feature: intestine environment; material: feces | place: Netherlands | collected 2009/2010 | reverse complement strand
CACACCGGCGCCATCTGCCCGCAATATCATCAAGAAGTTCCGAAAGATTGCTGCCACCGGAATGGCTTCCGTTGTTTGTCCCGAGACCAAGGCACAGAATAAGGGGCCGCCCCAGTTTTCTGGCAGTCTCTTCGAGATATTCAATTGCCGCCATAATGTCATTTTCCTGATAGGCAGGCATCTCTTGCGGAATATAAAAAAAGTCTTTCAGATATGGTTTTGCCGGTTTTAACTTTACAACCAGAAGTTCCGCATAAGGAGCCGCCCCAGTAAAACCAGCCTGCAGATCTTCACTTCCGCAGGCAATACTTGCCAGCATGGTTCCGTGCCCATCTTCATCCGTCACTGGAACCAGTTCCCGCGGATGTTCCTGTTCCAGTGCCTCATTGATCTCTTTTTGTGTATATTCCGTTCCGTACAAAAATCCCTGAGGGGTATTTTTCTCCCCCGCCGGAATACTCTGATCCCAGATTGAGCGGATTCTTGTACTTCCATCGGCATTCCGGAAACAGGGCAGTTCATAGGAAATTCCCGTATCAACAAATCCAATAAAAATACCCTGTCCCCGAAGGGACAGGGCTGGCTGATTCTGCAGCTGCAGGATACCGGTTGTCTCCAGTGCAAGCGTATCCAGCAGTCCGAAACATTTTGGGATAATCGAATATCCGTATGTCCTAATGCTCAGCTGCGGCACCTCGTCCCGGTCAAAATATTCTGCCACAAATTTTTCACCGATATTTTGTATACATTCTGCCCGGTCGTCAGAAATCTCCAAAGACTCTCTGGCAATCAGGATATCGTAGGTATTGTTGGAGCGGATAAATGCATCACAATTTCTATCCATAAGAAGCTCCCACACTTCTTTTCCGTAACTATATGCACAAAACTTTCAGAATAGAACTTATTCTTTTACACATGCCACGCCATACGGTTCCAGTGTAAGAATTCCCTTGATCACCTCTCCCGTCAGAAGATCAATTCCCTCTACCCCGGAAACAATCTGCGGTCCGGTCGTATCATTCAGATAAAATACATACCGCATACCATCCGCTTCGCGTGTGTGACGTTCCACGCCATATGGAAGTTTATACATCGAAACTCCCGCTTTTTTCAGTGTACGCGCATACAGGTGCTGCATGGAAGCATCATCCAGCCGGGCCGCGATATACATGGCACTGCCGTTTTGACATGTGCGCTCCGTTACTGCTGCCATTCCTTTGTAATAATCCTGTTCATAGGTACCAAGCACGTTTGTGCCATCTGCCACACGCAGAACTTCCGCATAATCCCGTACTTCCCCTTCCGGCATTTCGGCAAAATGTACGCGGTTGCGGTCGGACGGATACAGTGTATCAATTTCCTCACTGATCACGCCAAAGAGATCCTTTAATCCGTCTCCCGGAAATCCGCCCAGATAATTGAGCTGGTTTTCATCCACATATCCGGTCACATAGGTTGCAATCAGATGACCTCCCTGCTCCACAAACTGTTTCATGCGCTCCCCGACATGCGGATGCAGCAGATACAGCATTGGTGCCACAATCACAGAATAACCGCTATAATCCTCTTCACTGGAAATCACATCCACATCCACTCCGAGTGCCGACAGATTGCGGTATGCTTTCCTGCAGGTCTTAATATAGTTACGGGTGGACTCTGCCAGCCCCTTCATTCCATCCGTTGCCCAGAGGCTGTCCCAGTCGTATAACACGGCTACCGGTGCTTTTACGACTGTCCCTGCCAGATCTTTGAGTTTCTTTAATTCTCCCCCAAGATCTGCCACTTCACGAAAAACTCTGGTATCATCCGTTCCGAGATGATCCACAACCGCCCCATGGTACTGCTCAAACGATCCCCTTCCTTTCCGCCACTGGAAATACTGCACCGTATCGGAACCGAGAGCCACTGCCTGCAGCGAAGCCAGCCGGTGTACGCCAGGACGTTTCATTTTATTAAACGGATGCCAGTTGACCAGTCCTGGTGCACTCTCCATCAGCATAAACGGCTGATCCTTTTTCAGACCACGGATCATGGCGTGATCAAACGCGTTCTCCGTCATTGTATCCGCAAATGTTTCCTCATCATTGTGGAAACGCGGATAAGAATCCCAGGAAACCACATCCAGAGGCTGCTGCATTTTGTGATAATCCAGTCCGTCGTATTCCTTCATGAAGTTCGTCGTCACTGGGATCTGCGGGGTACGTTCTTTTAAAATGGCAATCTCTGCCTTCATGTAATCCGTCATATTCCAGGTGGTAAACCGTTTCCACTCCAGATTCAATCCCATAATGCTGAATTCTCCGTTGCGGTACGGTGGCTCAATCTGGGAAAAATCATTGTAAGTATGACTCCAGAACGTTGTCCACCATGCCTTGTTTAGTTTTTCAATATCATGGTCAAACTTTTCCGCCAGATAATCCTGGAACCGCTTTACACAGTGCGGACAGTAACATTCCCCGCCAAATTCATTGGAAATATGCCACATCAGAAGTCCCGGATGATTTCCGAATTCATCTGCCAGCTTATTGACGATCACAGAAACCTTCTTCCGATAAACCGGTGCACTCATACAGTGGTTGTGCCGCACCCCGTGATGTTCACGCACCCCGTAGGAATCCACGCGTCTGCACTCCGGATATGTTTCATCCAGCCATGCCGGGCGCGCTCCGGACGGCGTCGCCAATATCGTGTAAATGCCATTGGCATATAACTTATCCATGATGTCATGCAGCCATGCGAAATGAAATTCCCCTTCCCGCGGCTCATAGGTTGACCAGGAAAATACCCCAAGTGTTGCACAATTCATCCCGGCTTTCTTCATCATGCGGATATCTTCTTCCAGAATGTCCGGCCGGTCCAGCCACTGTTCCGGATTATAATCCCCTCCGTGCATAATTCCGCCGATCTGCGGAAATAAAATCTTTTTCTCCATGTTTCCTCTCCCTTTATTTTGTGTTTTCTATATTCCGGCTTGCATGACAGGTAAAATACAAAATCTGATACTCCCCGGAAATTTTTCCAAACAGTTCATTACCATGTGCCATCTTTTCTTCATCCAGATTGACAAACGGATCGTCCAGCACCAGAAACGGTTTTTCCTTCGGATACATCGCATCCACCAGTGCCAGACGCATACAGATTCCCAGCAGATCCTGATATCCGGCAGACAGCCACTTGGTTTCCCGCATCTCGCCCTGCTCTTTCATCTGCACCTCGATGTTGGCATCCACCATCCAGTCTTTTTCTTTATCCCCGGTCAGAAGCGTGTAATACTTTCCAAACCCGTTCTCGATCGGCCCCAAATATCTCGCAGAAAACTGCTCCTTTGCATTCTGTAGGAACTCTCCCGTCAGACGCAGGGTTTCATATAAATGCTGTTCTTCTTCCTGTTCCTGTCTGCAGATGGAAAGCTGCTGTTCTTTTTCATCCCGGATATCCAGCTGATCCTGCAGATCTTCGAGCTGATGATGGTACTGCTCGATGGCTTCCCGGATATCCTCGCTCCGCTCATCCACATCACGGATCATGGAATTGAGTTCGTCAAGGGAATATGGACATTTTTCCACCGCTGCCAGTTCTTTCATATTGTGTTCCTGCTCAAACAGTTCTCTCTTTTTTCTTGCCTCTGCGTATGCTTTCTGTGCGATCCGGTACTCGGTTGCCTTCATCTGTAACTGGCTGATTCCTGCTGCAAGATCTTCTCCGAAATCCATTCCCGCTTCTTTTCCAAATGCAAGCAAAGAGTTCTGTTTCCGTTCAAATTCCTGTCTTGCCGCATCGCTTTTTCCGGCACGGCTGCGCAGACGCTCATATTCCTGCAGCTGGCTGCGGAGTTCATACAGGCAGGTTCTGGCATCCTTTTCTCCCGGAACCATCTGATACTGCTCCAGAAAACCCTTGGTTTCCTGTTCGATGCGTGAAGCTTCTTTTGAAGCCTCTTCCATGGTTTTTTGAATTTCTTCCACCGGTCCGCGGAGCTTACGTTCCTCTTCCAGATGCTTTACCCGGAGTGCACGTACCTTTTCTTCTTCCTTTGATACCTGCACCTTGCGCACCACAAGAAGCACAATACCTGCCACTGCCGCAACCACCGATACCGCCAGAAGCGGAAGGAACATCTTCTGCACCTGCGGCAACAGAAACGACAACACACCACCGGCAGCACCGATCACCAGCAGGATAATGCCGCAGATCATCATCGGAAGACGATTTTTTACCGTATAATCCGGTTCTTCCCGCTTCATTGCCATCGCTTCAAAATAGGACATTTTCGTTTCCAGCTGCGTTTTTTCCTCTTTCAGTTTTGCAAAACGCTCCTGCTCTTTTTCCATTTCCGTTATTTTTTCTTCAGAAGGAATCTGGTTTTCAAACTTATCACCAAGTTCCTGCAAACGGTTCTCTTCTTCTTCGGTCAGCCCCAGATTAAACAAAGTGGTTTTTAACACCCCAAGCATCTGTACATCCTGGTTCTGCTTTGCAAACTCCTCATCCTGCGGCACCTGTCCCGGAAATACATCCGCAAAAGCATCCAGTGCCTCTTTCTTTTCCTGTTCCTCCTGCAGGATGGCCGCATAGGCCTGCTTGATTCCTTCTCTGCGGCTCTCTTCACTCGCCACCTGCAATGCTTTTGCATACTGATCCCGAATCCCGGCCAGTTCTTTTCTCTGCTCCTGTTTTTCGGTAAGTTTTTCGGTAATCTTTTTGTAAGACGCCTCTGCCGCATCATAGCCACGCAGTTCTTCCGTTAAAAGCGTGATCATGTTCGTCCGCTTTTTCATGGAACCTGTTGCACGGTCCGGCGAAAGTTTATTCATCCGGTCATGAATCTTTTTCTGAGCGGTCTCAAAATTATTGATATCGTTTGTATTCTCTACAAGATTTCCCAGCTTGGCATTGATCGCATCAGTCGAGCAGCATTCGCAGTCATTTTGTGCAATAAATGCGCTCCTTTTAAACGACGCACTGTCCAGTCCGAAAATTTCACTTCCGATCTCGGAAGAAAAATCATGACATTCCAGATTGGTGGAAAGATCGTATAAATGAAAAACATCTGTTTTTTCTGTTTTTCCAAATGTACGGCTGATCCGGTACTCTTTTCCCTGATAGGAAAAATCCAGTTCGCCTCCATACGTTCCCCCCTGCCACGGGCGGAATACCACACGTTCTTTATCAAACAGTCCGGATTCTCTCTTAGAGTCAAACCCGTAAAACATCACCCGCAAAAAAGCGGCCAGTGTACTTTTTCCCCATGCATTCGGTTCGTGAAACAGATTGACCCCGTCCTGAAATTCCAGATGCAGATCCGATAGTTTTCCAAAATTGTCGATATGACAGGAACGTAATTTCATCCTATATCTCCTCCCCGGACAATGCCAAAATTCCACAGCGGATCACTTCTGCCTTCTGCTCCTGTGACAGTTCAGATCCAAGTACCATACGGATAAACTCCCCCTTTAACGAGGCATCTTTTTCATAATCACTGTAGTCGACCCGAAGGGTTGTCCGGTCTTTCACCTTTTCAAAATAAAAATAATCCGAGAACAGATTCTGCAAATACTCGCAATTGATCTCCGCATCCACTTCCACCTCACCGGTCAGTACAAATTTGACAAGGCTTCCCGACGGATACTGCGCCTGTTTTACAGCTTCTTCCATCCGCTCCGCCGCTTCCCTTGTCGTCATGACATTGCTCACATCCACTTCAAGCGTGTACAGTGTGCGGGCTGCCATCTGAACAAACTGCATCTGGGCACGGCAGGTCTGCTCGTCCACATCCAGTAAAACGAATCCTTTCGGTCCACACTCGTCAAATCCGCGTCCTTCCAGACATCCACAGTAACACCAGGTACCGCGGTTATCCAGCTTGTCCTGCATGAAGGTATGTACATGTCCCAGCGCCAGATAATCAATATTCTTATTTTTCAGCTGGTTCAGGCTGATATTCTCTGCCTGTGAGCGACATGCATAATCTCCCGCCTGTCCGTGCATCATGACAATATTGAAATCTTCATGCCCCAGCACAAGGGAATTGTAAACGGTCGCCCGGTTGTTCTCCGAGAGCTCGATTCCGCTGATCACAATATTTCCATACCGGTATGCAGTCCATGTATCGGAAAACAAAAGCAGATTGTCCGGTACTTCCTCCAGCTTGGAAAGGAAATTGTCACTGTCATGGTTTCCTCTCAGATATAAGAAATCAATCTGGGGATGTGTACAGATCATGTCCCTTACGGTGTTGCGCGCCAATGCTGATACATTTCGTGTATCAAACAGATCTCCCGATATCATGATCAGACGCACCCCTGTCTTTTCTGCATATTCGACCATCCGTGTAAACGTACGGATGATTTCTCTTTTGCGCTCTCTTGCCTGCTCTTTTGTCAGGTTTGCTGTCATCTGGGAATCCAGATGCAGATCCGCACAATGAATGATTTTCATACATCCTCCTTATGAATTACGAACAAAACAATACTGTTTCTATCATATCATACAATAGGGAAAAGAAAAAGACCTGATGCCCTCCGGCATCAGATCTTTTATTTCGGTTTTTCTACATTTTATGCGTTTGCTTCCTGTTCCGGAAGTGCCGCAACTCCACGCATTTCAATGAGCGGTCCGCCCTTTTTCTCCACATAATCCTCTGTGATCGTCACTTTTCCGATATTGTCATCCTTTGGAATCTCATACATGATATCCAGCATGAACTCTTCAATAATGGCTCGCAGTGCACGGGCACCGACTTTCTTTTCTTTCGCCTGCTTTGCAATTGCATGCAAAGCGTCCTCCGTAAACTCCAGATCCACTTCATCCATCGCCAGAAGCTTTTTGTACTGACGTACAATCGCATTCTTCGGCTCTGTCAGAATACGCACAAGCATATCTTCCGTCAGTGCTTCCAGTGAAAACAGAATCGGCAGACGTCCCAGAAACTCCGGAATCATTCCGAATTTACGGACATCCTCCACTGTCACTTTACAGAGAAGATTTTCTTCCTTGTCGTATTTATCTTTCAGATCTGCCTTAAAGCCGATGGACGCCTCCTTGTTTAAGCGCTCCTTGATAACCTCTTCCAGTTCCGGAAAGGCACCGCCACAGATAAACAGAATATTCTTCGTATCTACCGTGGTCATCGGAACCATCGCATTTTTGCTGCTTGCTCCAACCGGAACTTCAATCTCTGCGCCTTCGAGAAGCTTTAACATTCCCTGCTGCACCGACTCTCCGCTTACATCCCGCTGATTGGCATTGCGCTTCTTTGCAATCTTGTCGATCTCATCAATGAAAATAATACCGTGCTCTGCACGCTCCACATCATTGTCAGCTGCAGCCAGAAGTTTGCTGACTACGCTTTCGATATCATCACCGATATATCCGGCCTCCGTCAATGACGTAGCATCGGCGATCGCCAGAGGCACATCCAGCAGTTTCGCCAGTGTTTTAACTAAATAAGTCTTACCGGAACCGGTGGGACCGATCATAAGGATATTGGACTTCTCGATCTCGATCTCATCCATGGTATCAGTCGCAACTCGCTTATAATGGTTGTATACTGCGACAGAGATAACCTTCTTGGCTTTTTCCTGTCCTACCACATATTCATCCAGGCTTGCCTTGATCTTATGTGGTGCCGGAATATCCTTGATGTTGAATACCGGCTTGGGACCTTCGGCTTTCTTTTTCTTCTTGAGTTTCTGCTTGTTGGGGATGCCGCCGTCTCCCTGGAGGTCTGCCAGATTCACAAAGCTGATATTTGGGAATCCGTTCTGTCCGCCAAACTGGTTCAGATCGCCCGGATTATTCAACATGCCCTGGTAGTCGAACTGGCTCACAGTCTCCATGGTCTTGTGCATGCAGTCATCGCAAATGCAGATATGATTAGGCAGCTTGAACATTCTGCCGGCTTTGCTCTCCGGTCTGCGGCAGATGAAGCAGACATCCTCGTACTCGCTGCTGTCCTTTTTGTCCTCTGTCTTTTTCTCAGCGGAATTTTCACCCGCAGTATCCGCTACCTGTGTGTTCTCGCTATTTTTTTCGTTATCTTTTTTTTCGTTCAGAGTGGTCTCTGTTTTCTCTTCCTCAGGAATCACTTCTCTATAATCATCATTGTAATTATCTGTCATGTTATTCTCCTCTTTGTCTATTGCGCAGTGCTTATCTCGGTATCACTTCGTGCTACCTCGATATCCGGGCTTCGCCCTACACGTATCGTGTCTTACGTAATCCCGCCTGCAAGCAGTCGGTTTTCGTAATCCACGATCCTTGCACTGCTCATGCCTACGCTTATTATATCTAATTCGAATGACTGCTACAAGTGAAGTTTTTCTAAACAAAATCCCCGGGAGATTCAGACGATCTTCCGGGGGTTTTCTATCTTTCCAATATTCAATATTGGGAACCGCTATATTTATTTTTTATCTGCTGGTCTGCTGCCCAGTGTGAGATTCAGTTCGACAGACACATATTCACCGTTCTGAGGTCTCTGTACCGTTATGGTTACGGAATCACCGGCTGCATAGTACTGTAACATCTTCTGAAGATCAGAGTAGGACGAGATGCTGCTACCGTCGAATTTTGTAATGATATCACCTTTCATGATACCGGCATTCGCTGCTGCACTGCCTTCCTCTACGGATACTACATAGATGCCTTCCGGCATGTTATACATCTGAGAGATCTGGGAAGTTACTTCCTGCAGAGAGATATCGATGTAACCGACTTCATCCTCAGCTACCTTGGTTCTGGTCTGACGCTCCATCAGATCTGCAATGATAGGACTTGCCGAAGTAATCGGGATAGCATATCCCATACCTTCTACGGCAGTACCACCGATCTTGTTGGAGTTGATACCGATAACCTCACCATTCATGTTCAGCAGTGCACCGCCGGAGTTACCGGGGTTGATGGCTGCGTTGGTCTGGATGAAAGTACCGGTAGAACCGTTCTCCAGAGTGATCTCACGATTCAGGGCACTTACGATACCGTTGGTAACGGACTGGCCATATCCAAGAGCATTACCGATAGCAATCACCGGCTCACCAAGCTTCAGGTCATCACTGCTGCCCAAAGTAGCAACGGTAATGGCATTCTTGGTATCATCGCTCAGATCATTTAAAGATACTGCGATCACTGCCAGATCCATATCGGAATCCAGTCCTTTGACTTGTGCCTGTGCTTCACTGCCGTCGATAAAAGTAACGGTCAGTGTATCTGCGCTCTCTACTACGTGGTTGTTAGATACGATCAGCAGTTCATCATCGGTCTTGCCTACGATGATACCGGAACCGCTGGCTGCTTCTTCCTGTGTATACTGCTGTCCGAAGACATTGGCTGTCTCGGTAAAGTTATTCACAATAGATACCATGGCAGGCATAACCTTCTCCACCACATCAGATACATCAGACTCTACATAAGTAACGTTAGTCGCAAGCTGCGGTGTACTCTGGCTGCTCTCTGTTGCAGCTTCGGAAGCAACCTCACCCACCACTGCGGTATCCGTACCGGTCTTAAGCATCCCGGTGCCCTGCTGTACTGCATAGAAACCGATGCCGGCAAACAGTCCGAAGAAAAGTCCCAGACTGACACTTACCATAGCTTTCCGGAAATAACCTCCATGCTTTTTGGGGTTCTTAGGTTCTGTATTGCTACCGGTGCTTCCGCCCATCTGGTATGTGGTGTAACCGTTTGCACTTCCCGCAGCGCTTACTCCGCTGAATGTACCGGTTGTATTTTTATCTCCGGTTTCATAACCGGAAAAATTATCATTCTCGTACATAATGCTTCCTCCTATTCTATCTGTAAGTGAGAAATTTTTTACTATTTCCATTTCTTCCTCTCACCTTATGAACATAGTATATCCACCAAATGTGACCGAATTGTGATAACTTTCTGAAGCAATTATGAAAGATCAAAAAAAACCGAAGAAGTTTTCACCTCTCCGGAATTTTCTTGTTATTCCACCGTAACGGATTTTGCCAGGTTTCTCGGCTTATCCACATCACAGCCACGTCCCACTGCCACATAGTAAGCAAACAGCTGCAACGGAATGATTGCCAGGGAATTGGTAAAGTACGGATTCGTCTCGGGAATGTATACCACATAATCCGCTGCCTTCTCGATGGCTTTGTTGCCCTCGATGGTAACCGCCATGACAAAAGCGCCTCTTGCCTTTACCTCTACCATATTACTGATGGTCTTCTGGAACAGAGCCGGCTGGGTTGCCAAAGCCACTACCAGGGTGCCATCTTCGATCAGGGAAATGGTGCCATGCTTCAGTTCTCCGGCTGCATAAGCCTCGGAATGAATATAGGAGATCTCTTTTAACTTCAGGGATCCCTCCAGGGAAATCGCATAGTCGATACCACGTCCGATGAAGAAGATGTCTCTCGCTCCCACATAACGGTTGGCGAAATGCTGGATCTTCTGCTTCTGGCCCAGAAGCAGCTCGATCTGATCCGGCAGACATCTTAAATCTGTCAGCATACTCTGGAACTTCTCCTGGTCAATGGTTCCACGCACCTTGGCGAACTTCATAGCCAGCATGTAAAGTGCTGTCAGCTGTGCACTGTAAGCCTTGGTCGTTGCAACGGCGATCTCGGGACCTGCCCAGGTGTACATAACACTGTCCGCTTCTCTGGCGATGGAGCTGCCGACGACATTGACAATACCCAGTACCTTGAAGCCCTTTTCCTTGGATTCCCGCAGAGCTGCCAGCGTATCCGCAGTCTCACCGGACTGGCTGAT
>OICE01000536.1_pt1 | contig 10816 bp, 8 predicted proteins | sample 1581171 | NCBI WGS metagenome assembly OICE01 (sample SAMEA3882545, study PRJEB24775) | human gut metagenome | biome: human-associated habitat; feature: intestine environment; material: feces | place: Netherlands | collected 2009/2010 | reverse complement strand
GGTCGGCGTGATCGTGCCGACCATCCGCCACCCCTTCTTTGCCACCCTTACCGCGCATCTGCAACGCGAGCTGGCCGCGCAAGGACTGCGCACCATGCTGTGCTCCACCGCCGATACGGAAAACGGCGAGGCCGAATACGTGGACATGCTGCGCCGCCGCATGATGGACGGCGTCATCGTCTGCTCGCACACCACCCATCCGAACGATTACTGGACGTCCATCCACCGCCCGATCGTCGCCTTCGACCGTGTGCTGGGCGGCGGCATCGCGTCGATCGGCTCCGACCATGAGCAGGGCGGCCGGCTCATGGCGCACATGCTGGTCAACACCGGCGCGCACCACGTGGTGATGATCGGCGGCCCGCGCGACCAGTTCTTCGATTTGGCGGCGCGCAATGGAGACAGCCCGGACGATTTCGACCTGCACAAGACAACGTTCCCGACCGTCCGCTACTACCTTGCGCTGGAGCAGGCGCTGAAGGCGGCCGGCGTGCGGTACGAGTACGTCGAAGCCGGCAATGTGGAGGATTTCCAAGGGTATAAGAACGCGGTGAATGCTGTGCTCAACAGTATGCCGGTGGACGGCGTCGATGCCGTGGTCAGCTCCGATATCGGTGCCGCGCTTTGCGTGCGCGAAGCGATGCGGAGGCATATTTCGATTCCGCGCGACCTGCAGATCATCGCCTACGACGGCACGTATCTGACCGACCTGGCCGGTATGAAAATGACCGCGGTGGCGCAGAATTTCGACAAAATCGCGCAGGTCGCGGTCGGCAATATCGTTCGTGCGATCGCCAAGGAAGGGGATGCCAAGGCAGATACGACAAGCGCCACGGGACGCAAGCCGTACGAGCCGGACGTGCTGATTCCCGTGACGCGCAAACTGGGCGATACCACGCGCTAAGCGGGTCGTATCGCCCATCATTGGACGGGCCGTTTTACCTGCTAAGCGGGTCGTTTCGCCTTATTCGTAATCGCCGGTCGGACCGATCTTCAACGCGTCCTCGTGCGTGCGGCCCGAATGGATCGCATCGTTGATCGCCTGGATCTCCGCCGCATCCACGGCAAGTGCGCGCCCGTCGATCGCGCTGATCGGAATCGACCATCCGCCGTGCGTCATGTACAGGCTGTCCGCTTCGCGTAGTTCGGCGATCGGCAGCTTGCGGTATTCCGCCTTTTTGCCCTCTTCGAGCGCCCAGGCGAACATTTCGCGCTGTGATGTGCCATTCAGAATACCGATGCGCGGGTCGGGCGTGACGAACGTATCGCCATAGCGTGCCACAATCGACGAATTCGGGCATTCCATCGTGTAGCCGTCCTCCGTGAACAGAATCGCGTCGCCGACGCCACGGCGGGCGCATTCGCGGTGCACGGCGCAGTTGAACGCGTAGCTCAGCGTCTTCGCGCCGTTGAGCAGCCACGGGGCGCGTGCGGTGATGTCCGACGGGTAGCCGCGCGTCATCGAAGCCATGGTGATCGGCTCCAGCGAATGCAGCGTGCCCTTCGCGTCAAGGAAGATGTAGACGGTCGGCGTGCGGTCGGCCGCCTTGCCCACTCCGGATCGAGACCACGGGAGACGATGATGCGCAGCATCGGACCGGGTTCCGGATCGTCATACTGGTCGATGACCAGCTGGACCGCGCGGGTGAGCGCGGGAATGTTCGGCTCGGGCATGTCCACCAGGCGGGCGGAATTGGCGAGACGCTTCAGATGGTTCTCCAACGAAACCGGGAAACCCTTCCATACCGTGGTCGCTTCGAAAATGCCGTCGCCACGCAGCGCGCACAAATCGAACGCGTTGATGATGGGGCTTTCCGGATCGACGAAACGAACCAGATCCGCGTCGGGCGCCACGCCTGAGCCTCCGAATAGCGTCTTGCCGTTACCGACTGCCAGAACGATCGAACTCATGGGAACCTCTCTTCCGCGCTCCGCGTCTTTTGATTGCCGCTTTATTGCTGTTGCGCTGTTGTGTTGCGTCAGCGTTCGCGTGCGTCTTCGGCGTCCAACCTAACCATGGTTTGTTTCCACTTGGCACCGCCAATTTGCAATGCGGAAACATACGCGTCATGAATCGCGCGGCTCCCGTAACGTTCGGCGACCAAGGTGAGGGAAAGCGACTCTGAACGTCCGTTTCTGCGGAATCTGATTTCGGGGTTCGTCGGCAGTTCGTTCGGAAAAGGCCGGACGGCGGCCGACGGGAAAGGTGAGCGCAATGGTGGATGGGATGTCCGATATGGGAACAACCGAACTTGGCGCGGCGAGCACGCCCGAACAGGCGCGCGCCGCGTTCCGTGACGGCCTGGTCCGCCCGACCTGCGGCATCGCGCAAGGCTACGCGCAGGCGAATCTGATGATTCTGCCCAAGGAGCAGGCATTCGATTTTCTGCTGTTCGCGCAGCGCAATCCCAAACCCTGCCCGCTGCTGGAAGTGATGGAGCCGGGCGTGCCGGTGCGGCACATCACGGCAGGCCGCAACGTGCCGATGTACGACACGTCGATCGAGTGCCGTTCGGCCGGCGCGTTCCATTCGACGATGGTCGTGTCGATGCGTGGCATTCCGTCTACGCAGGTGGCCGACGCATGCTGGATTTCCGGCTATTACCCGTCCGTGCACGGTGCCCCCGTATGTGTGGGCGACCCGTCCGCGATCGGCATCGACGACATCATGCATCCCGACTATGGCGATGCCCCCGTGTTGGAGCCGGGCGATGTGCCGGTGTTCTGGGCGTGCGGCGTGACCCCGCAGGCCGCGGTGATGGCGTCCAAACCGGAATTCGCGATCACGCACGCGCCGGGGCACATGTTCATCACCAGCAAACGCGATTTGGAATACATGGTGTGAGGCCGAGCGGCAGGTTGCGGGGCGCGGCATGAGATGCGTGCTGCGGCGACTGCGGCAGAAGGGACGTCGCGGCTGAAGAACGCTGCGACGGTAGAACGACGGAAAGGCGACGGAAGGAATGGAAACGATGGCTGTGCAGGAAACAGACGGAAAGCAGACGGCTATGCGAATCGATATGAACAGCGATATGGGCGAAAGCTTCGGTCGTTGGACGCTCGGCGACGACGAGGCGCTGCTCGACGTGGTTTCCAGCGCGAACGTGGCGTGCGGCTTCCATGCGGGCGACCCGTCCGTCATGCTGAGAACGTTGTCATACGCGGCGTCGCGGGGGGTAATGGTCGGGGCGCATGTGGCGTACCGCGACCTGGCCGGATTCGGGCGCCGCTATGTGGACGAGTCCCCCGACGAACTCAAGGCGGACGTGATGTACCAGATCGTCGAATACGGCGGCCTCGACGGCGTGCATATGACGAACGTGGCGACCGTCGACGGCCTCGAACCCGACCGCTACTTTAAGCAGGTCGGCCAGCTTACGGACTGCGCCCGCAGCTGAAGTCCTGCGCCCGCAGCTGGAATCCTGTGCCCAAGGCTGAAGGCCCTGCGCTCGCGGCTGCCCCCGCATGTCCGTCGCTTTCGAATCGGGCGCCGGAGACATGCGCCGCGATTCGACCGAAAGCTGCATAGAACACCGCATCTAATCGGTTCGACACGCGCATTTCACTGCGCGACTGGACATTGACGTCCCTTTCGAGGTAATATCGAACCGGTTCGACACAACCGTGGGAATGGCCGTAAGGACTCCCGCAAAGAATCTCGCAACGACTTTTTGGAACCGAAGGAGGCTCCATGAAAAACAAGGTGCAGCTCATCACTTACGCCGACCGCCTTGGCGACGGCACCATCAAGTCGATGACCGACATTCTGCGCACCCGCTTCGACGGCGTGTACGACGGCGTTCACATCCTGCCGTTCTTCACCCCGTTCGACGGCGCCGACGCAGGCTTCGACCCGATCGATCACACCAAGGTCGACGAACGTCTCGGCAGCTGGGACGACGTCGCCGAACTCTCCAAGACCCACAACATCATGGTCGACGCCATCGTCAACCACATGAGTTGGGAATCCAAGCAGTTCCAGGACGTGCTGGCCAAGGGCGAGGAGTCCGAATACTATCCGATGTTCCTCACCATGAGCTCCGTGTTCCCGAACGGCGCCACCGAAGAGGACCTGGCCGGCATCTACCGTCCGCGTCCGGGCCTGCCGTTCACCCACTACAAGTTCGCCGGCAAGACGCGCTTGGTCTGGGTGAGCTTCACCCCGCAGCAGGTGGACATCGACACCGATTCCGACAAGGGTTGGGAATACCTCATGTCGATTTTCGACCAGATGGCCGCCTCTCACGTCAGCTACATCCGCCTCGACGCCGTCGGCTATGGCGCCAAGGAAGCCGGCACCAGCTGCTTCATGACCCCGAAGACCTTCAAGCTGATCTCCCGTCTGCGTGAGGAAGGCGTCAAGCGCGGTCTGGAAATCCTCATCGAAGTGCACTCCTACTACAAGAAGCAGGTCGAAATCGCATCCAAGGTGGACCGCGTCTACGACTTCGCCCTGCCTCCGCTGCTGCTGCACGCGCTGAGCACCGGCCACGTCGAGCCCGTCGCCCACTGGACCGACATACGCCCGAACAACGCCGTCACCGTGCTCGACACGCACGACGGCATCGGCGTGATCGACATCGGCTCCGACCAGCTCGACCGCTCGCTCAAGGGCCTGGTGCCGGATGAGGACGTGGACAACCTCGTCAACACCATCCACGCCAACACCCACGGCGAATCCCAGGCAGCCACTGGCGCCGCCGCATCCAATCTCGACCTCTACCAGGTCAACAGCACCTACTATTCGGCGCTCGGGTGCAACGACCAGCACTACATCGCCGCCCGCGCGGTGCAGTTCTTCCTGCCGGGCGTGCCGCAGGTCTACTATGTCGGCGCGCTTGCCGGCAGGAACGACATGGAGCTGTTGCGCAAGACGAACAACGGCCGCGACATCAACCGCCATTACTATTCCACCGCGGAAATCGACGAGAATCTCAAGCGTCCGGTGGTCAAGGCGCTGAACGCGCTCGCGAAGTTCCGCAACGAGCTCGACGCGTTCGACGGCACGTTCTCGTACACCACCGACGGCGACACGTCCATCAGCTTCACCTGGCGCGGCGAAACCAGCCAGGCCACGCTGACGTTCGAGCCGAAGCGCGGTCTCGGTGTGGACAACACTACGCCGGTCGCCATGTTGGAATGGGAGGATTCCGCGGGAGACCACCGTTCGGACGATCTGATCGCCAATCCGCCTGTCGTCGCCTGACGGAAAATTTCTTGCGATTACGTATTTTCTTGCGATTACGTACGGCCTTGCGATTGCGTTCCACCTTGCGGTCGCGCACCCGGTCCGTCGCACCCGGTCCGTCGGGCGGACGGCAGTGGCCGCACGTGTTGGTATCGTAAGTTGCGTTGAAGAATCGCCCGAATGCGCTGAAGCAATGCGTCCGGGCGATTTTCGTATGTGTCGCTCGTAGCGGGCGGGCGCATGCGTGGAGTATCGAAGCACATGAAACGCGACAAGCAGAAAACGCGATAAGCCAAGAAAACAGCAGATATGACCGAAGACAATCAGAATAACGAATTCAAACCGCAGCCGCTGCCCGGCCAGGTGTTCATCCGCCCGGGCATCGACGATCGCCCCGATTATGAGAAGACCCTGACTCCCGAAGCGAAGGCGGCCATGCGCCGGCTGTCGGTGCAGCAGCATCCGCGTATTCCGGAAGCGTCCAACGAGCGTCCGGAAACCCAGGCCGCGCGCATCGCCTCGGAAGGTGGAGCGCCCCTAACCGCGGCCGCGCATCTTGACGTGGCTGTGCCGAACCTCGAATCGTCCTTCCTCGACCTGCGCGACCCGATGACCGCTCCGGACGGCACCAAGCCGACCGCAATGCAGGCCAACCGGCTCGTTGCGGGTTTTGCGCTTGGCTCAATGCTGCTGTCCGCTCCGATGGCGGCGTTCAACACGGTGCTCATTCCGCAAACCGTCAGCCGTTTGTCGGGAATCAACCGCGTCACGGATTTGGCGATGCTCGTCATCGCAGGTGCCATCATGACGTTCCTGCTGAACGCATGCATCGCCGTCGGTTCCGACCATTCCTACTGCCGGTTCGGGCGCCGTACGCCATGGATCGTCAGCGGCAGCGTATTGGCGGCTATCTGCATGGCGATTCTTTCCGCATGCGATTTTCTCCCGTGGGCCGTGTTCTTCTGGCTGGCCACGCAGGCCGCGTATGCGATGGCGGCCATACCGTTCGCCGCCGCGTTCGGCGAACGTGTGCCTGACAAGTTCCGCGACCGCGCCGATTCCTGGCACGGCAAGGGGCTGGCGCTTGGCCAGCTGGTCGGCGTCGCCGTGGCTGTTGCGCTGACGCCGCATGCTGGTGGCGAAGGTTGGGATGGCACTACGGGTTTCGCGATGCTGGTATTCGCGGGTTGGCTTGTCGTCGCGGCCGTCGTTACGCTGTTGGTACTGCCGTTCGAAGGGGCCAGCAGCTACCTGCCGCGTAGGGATGTTGAGAAAGGCGATTTCTTCTCGCAATACCGTCCGCCGCAGAACGCGCCGAAGTTTTCTGTGGCATTCGCGGCCCGCATGTTCGCCGTTGCGGCCACAGCCGGAATCGCCGTATATCAGTGGTATCTGGCGCCGAATATCGTCGGCAATACCGATGAGGCCGGTTTGTTCGGCATTGCCGGTGCCGGATCGGTGGTTGTGGTCATGGCCATCTGTACGTTTGTCGGTGCTTTGATTGCGGCGTTGCTGCTTGGCCGCATCGTCAGCCTGTTCGGCGATCTGCGTATTCCGGCCGTCGCGTCCGCCGTGTTGTTCATGGTCGCTGCGCTGCTGCCGTTGCTGATGGACGACGGTTTCCTGGCGGTTGCGCTGTACGCCCTGCTTGCCGGCTTCGCATACGTGGTGTTCGATGGCGCCAGCCAAAGCTTGGATCTTGCGATGCTGCCGGATGTGCGTTCCGTGGGCCGATCGCTTGCCGCTTATAGTCTGGCCAATACGTTCGGCACGATACTGGGCGTCGCTGCCTGCGCCGCGGTGATTGTGGCGACCGGTGCCACCGTGCTGATCTTCGCTGTCGCCACTGTTTCGATGCTGTTGGCGGGTCTGCTGACATTGCGGTTGAAATCGCAACAATGACGGCGACTATGACGGTGCTAGATCGCCAATGATTGGAAAATAAAGCGAAACGGCGCGTCCACATAGTGAACCTTTAGTGGATAGGGGAGATGGACGCGCCTATGTTTACGGCTTAGTTCGAGCGGAAATCCCGCCCGGGGAAATGACTTTGCGAAAGGAGGTTCGCCACGATGAACGGAATGGTCGCACACGTACTGCTGTCCGCACGAATTATTATTCCGCTTTCGTTGGCGGACTGATTCGAGCATAGCGGCTTCAATCCCTCGCCAACGAAGGCAGGGTTTGAGGCGCGCGTAACACACACGTTGATGGCCCTGCATGATGCGGGGTCTTTTTGTTGCAGCCCACAAGGCAGATGCAGCGAAAACCTTTTGAAGCCGGCCGGCATAGCGCACAACAGAAAACAGAAAAACTACAAACAACATCGTTATCGGCGGAAGCTGGGAGCCGGTAACAGGACGTACAGGGAGTACATCAATGAGTACAGTCGAAGCGGCCGCTGGCAAAGCGCAGGCGATGGTCCGCGATTCGGTCAAAACCGTGATCGCAGCATCCATGGTCGGCACCGCCATCGAGTTCTACGACTTTTACGCATACGGCACCGCCGCTGCGAATTATTTCCCGAAGGTGTTCTTCGGAGACACCACCAATCCGACCGTCGCGCTGCTGGCCAGCCTGCTGACCTTCGCCATCGCGTTCATCGCCCGTCCGCTGGGCTCGTTGGTGTTCGGCCACTTCGGCGACCGTATGGGCCGCAAGACCACGCTGGTGGTCTCCCTGCTCACCATGGGCATTGCCACCTTCCTGATCGGCTGCCTGCCGACCTACAACCAATGGGGTGTCGCGGCCGTCGCCGTGCTGTGCCTGTGCCGCTTCGTGCAGGGCATCGGCCTTGGCGGCGAATGGTCCGGCGCCGCGTTGGTGGCCACCGAGAACGCTCCGGAAGACAAGCGCGCGCTGTACGGCTCCTTCCCGGAGCTGGGCGCCCCGATCGGCTTCTTCCTGTCGAACGGCACCTACTTCCTGCTGGAGACCTTCAACGACAATGACGCGATGCTTGCCTGGGGCTGGCGCGTGCCGTTCCTGCTGTCCTCCATCCTCGTGATCGTCGGCCTCGTCGTCCGCGTCCAGATGGAGGAGACCCCGATCTTCCGTATGGCCCAGGAGCAGAAGAAGGTCGTCAAGTCCCCGCTTACCGAAGTGTTCAAGAAGAGCTGGAAGGAAGTCATCCAGGCCACGTTCCTGGTGGCCGTCACCTACACGCTGTTCTACACGCTGGCAACCTGGTCCCTCGCTTGGGGCACCAAGACCGTCGAGCAGGGTGGTGGCAACCTGGGCTTCACCAACCAGGAGTATCTGCTCATGCTGATGATCGCCGTCTGCGTGTTCGCCGCGTTCATCGTGATCTCCTGCGTGAACGCCGACAAGTTCGGCCGCAAGCGCGTGATCATCATCTCCTCCTGCTGCCTCATCGCCTTCGCCCTGCTGTTCCCGTTCCTGCTTGACCCGGCGGTCGTCGGTCAGCGCAACTTCGCGGCCAACCTGCTGTTCCTGTGCATCGGCTTCGCTCTGATGGGTACCGCGTTCGGTCCGATCGGCGCCTTCCTGCCGGAACTGTTCGACGCGAACGTGCGTTACTCCGGCTCCGGCATCGGCTACAACCTGGCTGCCATCGTCGGCGCGGCCTTCGTGCCGACCATCGCCACTTGGCTGTCCCATCATTGGGGCGTGCATTCCGTGGGCCTGTACCTCGGTGTGATGGCCCTGTGCTGCCTCATCGCGGTGTTGAGCTGCAAGGAAACGAAGAACGTCGACTTCACCAAGTGACGCCGACCGGCTTGCCGGGCTGCTTCGCTTGGGGTGGCTCGGAGCCTTAGAAAAAACGTTTGACGTGAATATAGCCACTATGTGAACGCCAACAGACATCATAAAGAAAGCGGTACTAGAACAGTTCCGCAGGAGAGGCGGAGTGGTTCCTCGGACACAATCCGGGGGAGCAACATCCTAGGAATCACTCGCCGTGATAACAACCGAAAAAAGAATAGAAAATAGCGAGTTTGTTCGGAAAAAGCAAGTTCCGAATCGCAAAAAACAATAAAGGAGCGCCAATTATGGCAGCAACTATCTGGTATGAAAAGGACGCCGATCTGTCCGTGTTCGATGGCAAGAAGGTGGCCATCCTCGGTTACGGTTCCCAGGGCCACGCCCATGCGCTGAACCTGCGTGATTCCGGCGTCGACGTCGTCGTCGGCCTGCGCCCGACCTCCAAGTCCGTCGAGCACGCCAAGGAGCAGGGTCTGGAAGTCAAGTCCGTTCCGGAAGCCGCCGCCGAGGCCGACATCATCATGATTCTGGCTCCCGATCAGTACCAGCGCACCATCTGGGCCAACGACATCGAACCGAACATCAAGCCGGGCGCCGCCGTCGCCTTCGCTCATGGCTTCAACATCCACTATGGCTACATCAAGCCGACCGAGGACCACCCGGTCTTCATGGTCGCCCCGAAGGGCCCGGGCCACATCGTGCGTCGTGAGTACGCCGCTGGCCGTGGCGTCCCGGTCGTCGTGGCCGTCGAGCAGGATCCGGATGGCAAGACCTGGCCGCTGTGCCTGGCTTACGCCAAGGCTCTGGGCGCGCTGCGCGCAGGCGCCATCAAGACCACCTTCACCGAGGAGACCGAGACCGATCTGTTCGGCGAGCAGGATGTCCTCATGGGTGGCATCAACCACCTGTGCGATATGGGCTTCGATGTGCTGACCGAGGCTGGCTACCAGCCGGAGATCGCCTACTTCGAGGTGTTCCACGAGCTGAAGATGCTGGTCGACCTGGCCAACGAGGGTGGCCTGAACAAGGCTCGTTGGTCCTGCTCCGACACCGCCCAGTACGGCGACTACACCTCCACGGTCATCACCGAGGAGACCAAGAAGCGCATGCAGTACCAGCTCAAGCGCATCCAGGACGGCTCCTTCGCCAAGGAGTTCATGGATGACCAGGCCGCTGGCGCTCCGAAGTTCAAGAAGCTGCAGGAAGAGTACAGCCACCCGCACCTGGAGACCGTTGGCCCGAAGCTGCGCGCCATGTTCTCCTGGAACAACCAGGTGGACGCCGATGCCGATATGGCCGAGTCCTTCAACGGCAAGATCGCTCGTACCCAGGTTCAGTGAGATTGCTTCGCTAGCTGCATAAGCTATTTAGCGAATTAGAAAGCGTCGCCCGCTTCATGCGGACGGCGCTTTTTGCATATCGTCGTGCGTGCGACGGTTGCGTACGTTCCGGCATAACGAAAGACCGCCACCCAATTTGGGCGGCGGCCTTCAATCGCAGTGAATGCGAGACGTTACTCAGCCACGGGCGATCTTGCCGGTGAAGGTGGCCATGTCGGCGTCGTCATCCTTGCCGTTGTTCCAAGAGAACATGGCGCGCAGCTTCGGACCGACGGTCTCGATGCGCACGTTGCCATATTCTTCCTGCAGCTGCTTGAACTTCGGAGCGCCAGCGTCCTGATCGTCGATGAACTCCTTGGCGAAGGAGCCGTCCTGGATGCGCTTCAGGTGGTATTCCATGCGCTCACGCACGTGCTCGTCGATGCAGGTGTTGGTGTAGTCGCCGTACTGGGCGGTGTCGGAGCAGGACCAACGGGCCTTGTTCAGGCCACCCTCGTTCATGAGGTCGACGAGCATCTTCAGCTCGTGGCAGACCTCGAAGTAAGCGATCTCCGGCTGGTAG
>OICE01000526.1_pt1 | contig 10968 bp, 6 predicted proteins | sample 1581171 | NCBI WGS metagenome assembly OICE01 (sample SAMEA3882545, study PRJEB24775) | human gut metagenome | biome: human-associated habitat; feature: intestine environment; material: feces | place: Netherlands | collected 2009/2010 | reverse complement strand
CTGGTATTCGGCCACGCCCTCGGCGAAGTATTTTGCGTTCAGTTTGCCCACACAGATCAGGTCAATGTTTTGCATTTTATTCTCCTTACAGCAAGCTCATCTGCTCGCCTTCGTCCTCGGCGCGGATGAGGGCACCAGTGGCGGGCAGACTGCGCACGCGGTAGCGGTGGGGGTTGGCCAGCTCCAGCGTGTCCGCCGGCACCACCGAAGCGATGGTCTGGTTCTTTTTCAGGGTGACCACCGCCACGCCCTGACTGTCGCGGGTGGTCTTGGCAGCGATCTGCGCCGTGTTGACCAGCAGCATCCGGCCAGCGCTGGTGCGGATGGCCAGCTCCGTGTCCTCGGGCAGGAAGAGCAGCTTTGCCAGCGGCTCCTTGTCGGAATAGGCCTTGAGCAGCTTGCGGCGGTTCTGCTTGGTGGCGTAAGAGGCCAGCGGGATCTTTGCGCACTTGCCGCCCGCAAAGAAGAAGAGGACATAGCCGCTATAATCGCCCGTGATGACCATAGCGAGGATATTCTCGCCCTCTTCCATTCCCAGACGACCCGGCAGGTAGATGCCCATCTGGGCCACCTTGCCGTCCTCCAGCTCGCTCAGGCGCACCTTGTACACCTGCTGTTTGTCGGTAAAGAAGAGGGCCTCCACGTTGTTCCGCGTCTCCACCTGATGGATGATCTCATCGCCCTCTTTCAGCTTGTGGGCACCGGCGGTGCGCAGGCTCTGAGGCGGGATCTTTTTCAAGTAGCCCTCACGGGTGAAGAACACGGTAACAGGATAATCCGGGATGGATTCCTCTTCGGCACCGCTCTCCTCCTCGGGCAGATCATACAGGATCTCGCTGCGGCGGGGCTGGGCGTACTTTTTGGCCACATCGTTCAGCTCATTGATGATGATGCGGCGGATGCGGGCAGGCTTTGCCAGAATATCGTTCAGGTCGGCAATGTCCTTTTCCAGCTGTTCGATCTCCCCCGTCCGCTTGAGGATATACTCCCGGTTCAGGTGACGCAGCTTGATCTCAGCCACATAGTCGGCCTGCACCTCGTCGATGCCAAAGCCGATCATCAGGTTGGGCACCACCTCGGTCTCCTCCTCGGTGGTGCGGATGATATGGATGGCCTTATCGATATCCAGCAGGATGGCGGCAAGGCCCTTGAGCAGGTGGAGCCGCTTTTCCTTGCCGTGGAGATCGTAGTAGGTGCGGCGGCGGACGCACTCCATCCGGAAAGCGGTCCACTCCTGCAGGATCTCCCGCACGCCCATGACCCGGGGCTGACCGGACACCAGCACGTTGAAGTTGCAGCTGAAGCTGTCCTCCAGCGGGGTGGTCTTGTAGAGCTTGGCCATCAGCTTTTCCGGGTCCACGCCGCGCTTGAGGTCAAGGGTCAGCTTGAGGCCGTTCAGGTCGGTCTCATCCCGCATATCGCTGATCTCTTTGATCTTGCCCGCCTTGACCAGTTCGGCGATCTTGTCCATGATGGCTTCCACGGTGGTGGTGGGCGGGATCTGCGTGATCTCCAGCATATTCTCGCCGGGCACCACATTGTACCGGGCACGCACCTTGATGCTGCCCCGGCCATTCTCATAGACCTCCCGCATCTGGGCCTCATCGTACAGGATCTGGCCGCCGCCCACGAAATCCGGGGCAGGCATGGTGGTGGAGATATCGTGTTTGGGATCCTTCATCAGGGCCACGGTGGTGGCGCACAGCTCTGCCAGATTGAAGGAGCAGATGTTGCAGGCCATGCCGACTGCAATGCCCAGGGTATTGTTGGCCAGAATGGTGGGGAAGGTCACGGGCAGCAGGGTCGGCTCGGTGGTGGTGCCGTCGTAGTTGGGCACAAAGTCCACGGTCTCCTTATCGATATCCCGGAACAGTTCCTCGCAGACTCCCTCGAGCTTGGCCTCGGTATAACGGGCAGCGGCGCAGGACATATCCCGGCTGTATGCCTTGCCAAAGTTGCCCTTGCTGTCCACAAAGGGCACCAGCAGGCTCTCGTTGCCCCGGCCCATGCGCACCATGGTATCGTAGATGGCGGCATCACCGTGGGGGTTCAGGTGCATGGTGCTGCCCACGATGTTGGCCGACTTGGTGCGGGCACCCTTCAGCAGACCCATCCCGTACATGGTGTACAGCAGCTTGCGGTGGGCGGGCTTGAAGCCATCGATCTCGGGCAGGGCGCGGGAGACGATGACGCTCATCGCGTAGGGCATATAGTTGGTCTCCAGCGTGCTGGTGATGGGATCTTCCAGTACACTGCCTGCGTTCAGGATCTCAACGCCGTCGCCCAGCTGCGGGCGGACAGGCTTGGTCGTTTTTTTGGTTGTTCGTTTTGCCATTTTTGCTCCTCTATATCAGCATCTATATCCCGGATCCAACCCCTCAGTCTCGCATACGCTCGACAGCCCCCCTAATAGTGGGGCCCTTGGCATAGAGGGGAACTCGCAGGGCGTTCCGCAACGCCAGGGCCTCCCCTACTAGGGGAGGTGGCAATGCAAAGCATTGACGGAGGGGTTTACCTCGTCAGCTCACATCCAGATCATCCAGATATTCCGCGCCGTGCTGTGCAATATGTTCTTTTCGTCCGGCCAGGTTGTCTCCCAGCAGCAGGTCAAACACCCGGGCCGTTTCCTCCACGTCCGTGGGCAGCACCTTGATCAGGCGGCGGCTCTCGGGGTTCATGGTGGTCAGCCACATCATCTCGGGGTCATTTTCGCCCAGACCTTTGGAGCGCTGGATGGTATACTTTTTGTCGCCGATCTCCTTCAGGAAAGCTGCCTTTTCTGGCTCGGTGTAGGCAAAATAGGTGTGGTCCTTTGTGGTGATCTCATACAGCGGCGATTCCGCGATATAGACATAGCCCTCGTTGATCAGAGTGGGGGTCAGCCGGTAGAGCATGGTCAGCACCAGCGTGCGGATCTGGTAGCCGTCCACGTCAGCATCGGTACAGATGACAATCTTGTTGTAGCGCAGGTTATCGATGTTGAAGGTGGCAAGCTCCTTGTTGTGCTTGCCGCCCAGTTCCACGCCGCAGCCCATGACCTTGATAAGGTCCACGATGACATCGGACTTGAAGATGCGGGCGTAATCGGCCTTCAGGCAGTTCAGGATCTTGCCGCGGATGGGCATGATGGCCTGATATTCACTGTCGCGGCTCTGCTTGACCGCGCCCATAGCGGAATCGCCCTCCACGATGTAGAGTTCCCGGCGGGAAGCATCCTTGGTGCGGCAGTCCACGAACTTCTGCACCCGGTTGGCCAGATCGATCTGGGTGGAGAGCGTCTTTTTGATGCTCTGGCGGGTCTTTTCGGCGTGCTCGCGGCTCTGCTTGTTCACCAGCACCTGCTGGCAGATTTTCTGGGCCTCCTCCGGCTTTTCAAGGAAGTAGACCTCCAGGTAATGCTTGAGGAAATCAGTCATGGCCTGCGAGACGAACTTGTTCGTGATGGCCTTTTTGGTCTGGTTCTCGTAGCTGGTACGGGTGGAGAAGCTGGACGAGACGTAGACCAGGCAGTCCTGCACATCCTGGAAGCTGATGGCGCTCTCGCCCTTCTTATAGAGGTTCTTGTCCTTCAGGTATTTGTTGATCTGGTAGACAAAAGCCGTGCGGACGGCGTGCTCGGGGCTGCCGCCGTGTTCCAGCCAGGAGGAGTTGTGATAGTATTCCAGCAGCTGCACCTTATTGGAGAAGCAGAAGGCAGCGCTCATCCGCACCTTATAATCCGGCTGATCCTCACGGTCACGGCCGGAGGCCTCGCTTTCGCAGCTGAACACCGGGGTCAGGGTGTCCTCTCCTGCCACCTCCTGCACATAGTCGGCGATGCCGTTCTGGTAGCACCAGCTCTCCTTCCAGGGCTTGCCGGTGGCGGGGTCCTTCTCCTTTTCGTCCGTAAAGTTCAGAGTCAGGCCCGCGTTGACCACGGCCTGACGGCGCAGCACATCCTTATAGTAGCTGCCGGGCACGTCAATGTCCGTAAACACCTCATCGTCGGGCTTCCAGTGGATGATGCTGCCGGTACGGCGGCCCTTGTAGGGCTCCTTCTGCAGGCCGCCCACGTTCTCGCCCTTTTTAAAGTCCAGATGGTAGTGGTAACCGTCGCGGTAGATATCGGCGGTCATCCAGGCAGAGGCGTACTGGGTGGCGCACAGGCCCAGACCATTCAGGCCCAGGCTGAACTCGTAGTTGTCCTCGCCCTCACCGTATTTGCCGCCCGCGTACATCTCACAGAACAGCAGCTCCCAGTTAAAGCGCCCCTCGCCGTTGTTCCAGTCCACGGGCATACCGCGGCCAAAGTCCTCCACGATCACGCTGCCGTCCTTGCAGCGGGTCACATTGATGGTATCGCCGTGGCCATCGCGGGCTTCATCAATGGAGTTGGAGACGATCTCAAAAATAGAGTGGGCGCAGCCCTCCACGCCGTCTGAGCCAAAGATGACGGCCGGGCGCTTGCGCACACGGTCGGCACCCTTCAGCGAAGTAATGCTTTCGTTGCCATATTCCTGTTTTCTTGCCATGCTGTCCTCCGGGCCTGTTCTCTTGTAATGAGCAGGTCGTCAAATCAAAACGCCTTTGCTCTTTCCCTTATAATAAGTATAAGCGATGTGTAAAGAGCAAAAGCGTCGGTGTTCTTTTCTTTTATTAAACCATAGGTTGTATTACTTGTCAATTTCTTCGGGCAGATTTCTTGTCCTTCCGATCCGGCAGAAAAGCGTGCAAAAAGTCATTCTTATTTTGCACGTTGAAACGCATAAAATGAAAAAAGTTTCAGTTTTTTTCAAAAAATTTGAATTTACCCCTTTACAAAATCAAAATTTCAGGTATAATAATCATCGTCCGGTGCGCCTCTGTAGCTCAGTCGGTAGAGCAGGGGACTGAAAATCCCCGTGTCATTGGTTCGATTCCGATCGGAGGCACCACCTTTCAGAAGAACAAGAATTACTCCTGTTCCTCTGATATGCGGCCGTAGCTCATCTGGTAGAGCGCCACCTTGCCAAGGTGGAGGTAGCGAGTTCGAGCCTCGTCGGCCGCTCCAGACAAACAAGCCACTGCAAAACATGATTCGTCGTGTGATGCAGCGGCTTTTTTGTACGTTGAAAGCTTTTTTGGAATTGGAAAAGGAGGGAAAAACGCAGTGATATTCGGCAAGTACATCAACCGGTATTACCTCAAGCATGCTCCCGTACTGCTGCTGGGCCTTGCCGCCCTGCTGACGGTGGATTACATCCAGCTTTTGATCCCGCAGCTCTACCGGCTGGTCATCAACGGGGTGAACCTTGGCCAGGTGGTGGTGAACGGTGAGACGCTGCTCTTTACCAAAGAGGTGCTGCTGCAGCACATCTGCCTGCCCATGATCTGGATCGTGGTGCTGATGGTCATTGGGCGCTTTTTGTGGCGCATCTGTTTCTTCGGCTCGGCGGTGCGGGTAGCGGCAGACCTGCGGGAGCGGATGTTCGACCACAGCCGCAGGCTGTCCCAGCAGTACTATCAGGTGAACAAGGTCGGCAACCTGATGAGCCTGTACACCAACGACCTGGACACCATTCAGGAGTGCTTTGGTGACGGCGTGCTGATGTTCTTCGACGCGCTGACCCTGGGTCTGCTGGCTCTTTATAAGATGTGGACCATGGACGTGCGGCTGACCCTGCTGGCCCTGATCCCGGCCCTGATCATGTTTGCCATCGGCACCCAGATGAGCAAGGTGATGACCCGGCGCTGGGAGGAGCGGCAGGAGGCCTTCTCCGGCCTTTCCGATTTCGCGCAGGAGAACTTTTCCGGCATTGCGGTCATCAAGGCCTTTGTCAAGGAGTACAAGGAACTGCAGGCTTTCCGGAAACTGAACAAGGAAAACGAGGAGATCAACGTGACCTACACGAAGATCGCCACCCTGCTGGAGGTGCTGGTGACCCTGTTCGTGGAGTCCGTGATCTGCATCATTCTGGGTTACGGTGGTTATCTGGTCTATCAGGGCCGATTCAACGCCGGCCAGCTGGTGGAGTACATCGGTTACTTTGAGGCCATCGTCTGGCCCATCATGGCTGTGTCCATGCTGATCGAAAAGACCAGCCGCGGCAAGGCCTCCCTGAACCGCATCACCGAGCTGCTGGATGCCCCCATCGACGTGGCTGACCGCCCCGGCGTGGCCGATCTGACCGACCCCAAAGGCGGCATCGAGTTCCGCCACCTGAACTTCCGCTACCCGGACGGCGAGTACGATGTGCTGCGGGATATCTCCTTTACCATTGCGCCCGGTGAGAGCGTGGGCATCGTGGGCAAGACCGGTGCGGGCAAGACCGCCCTGGTGGACCTGCTGCTGCGCACCTATAATGTGCCGGACGGAACCCTGTTTGTGGACGGCAGGGATGTGAACAGCCTCTCCATCCACTCGGTGCGCAATGCCTGTGCCTACGTTCCGCAGGATAATTTCCTGTTCTCGGACACCATCGCCCACAACATTGCCTTTGGTGTGGACGATGCCACCCCGGAGGACATCGAGCGGGCGGCAAGCATGGCCGATGTGCGGGATAATATCGTGGATTTCAAGGACGGCTACGAGACCGTTCTGGGCGAGCGCGGCGTGACGGTGTCCGGCGGCCAGAAGCAGCGCATCTCCATCGCCCGCGCCCTGCTCAAGGACGCGCCCATCCTGATCCTGGATGACTCCGTCTCGGCGGTGGATACCAGCACCGAGAAGATCATTCTGGATAACCTCAGGAACAGCCGGGCAGGCAAGACCACCCTGCTCATTGCCCACCGCATTTCCACGGTGGAGCGGCTGGATAAGATCGTCTTCCTCAACGAGGGCCGGGTGGAAGCCGTCGGCCCCCACGACCAGCTGTATACCTCCTGCCCGGAGTACCGCCGGATGGTCGATCTGCAGTGGCTGGAGGATGAGACGAAGGGAGGCGAAAACGCATGATGCATCTGAATCCGTTGGTTCTGGTGGGCGCTGTCATCGGCGTGATCACCGCCCTGCTGGTGGCAGCTTATGCCGTGGTCAAGGACAAAAAGACCGCCATGGGCTTTGAGCGCAACATGGAGGACGGCGAGATCATGCGCCGCCTTGCCCGCTATGCCCGGCCCTACCTGAGCAAATTCCTCATCGTGGGCGTGCTGATGCTCTTCTCCATTGCCTACGATATCATTTCGCCCCTCATTGTGGGCCGCATCGAGGAGCTGGTGGCCGGGGAGTTTGAACTCCGCGCCCTCTTCCTGGGCGTGTCAGTGTATGCAGGCGTGCTGGTGTTCTCCATGGGCAGCACCTACCTGCAGGCGGTCATCCTGCAGCGGGTGGGCCAGCGCATCATCTCCGATCTGCGTGAGGATCTGTTCAGCCACATTGAATCTTTGGCACACGAGCAGCTCAACGAGATCCCCGTGGGCAAGCTGGTCACCCGTGTGACCAACGATACCAACGCCATCTCCATGATGTTCACCAACCTCTTGGTCCAGCTGACCAAGAACAGCTTTGTCATTCTGGGCATTCTGGTGGCCATGCTCTGCCTGAACTACGAGCTGACGTTGATGGTGCTCTGCTTTGTGCCCTTCATCGTGATCTTCACGGTCATCTTCCGCAAGTTCTCCCGCCGCGCCAACCGCAAGCTCAAGAACGCGACCACCGATATCAATACCTATCTGTCCGAAAACCTGTCCGGCATCAAGGTCACCCAGATCTTTGGCCGCGAGGACGAGAAGATGGAGGATTTCCGCCAAAAGAGCCAGAAGCTGGCCCGGGCCAATCAGGAGCAGATCTTCGTGTTCAGCGTGTTCCGTCCGCTGGTGTATATGCTCTATGTCAGCTCGATCTTGTGCCTGTTCTATCTGGGCGGCATGGGTCACCTGAACAATATCAGCTTCCTGGGGCAGACCATTTCCAGCGGCACCATTGTCACCTTTTATATGTACATCTCCAAGTTCTTCACCCCTATCCAGAACCTGGCCGAGCAGTTCAACTGGCTGCAGTCGGCGCTGGCATCGGCAGAAAAGGTGTTCTCCATCATGGACATCCAGCCCAGGATGCAGGATGCCCCCGATGCCATTGAGCTGAACGAGGTGAAGGGCGAGATCGAGTTCCGGGACGTGTGGTTCAGCTATGTTCCCGGCGAGTGGGTGCTGCAGGGCGTTTCCTTCCATGTGGATGCCCGCCAGACCGTGGCCTTTGTGGGTTCCACCGGCTCCGGCAAGAGCACCATCCTCTCCCTGATCTGCCGGAACTACGAGTTCCAGAAGGGCCAGATCCTGATCGACGGCATCGACATCCGCAAGATCAAGATCTCCTCCCTGCGCAGGCACTTCGGCCAGATGCTGCAGGACGTGTTCCTGTTCTCGGGCACCATCCGCTCCAACATCGTTCTGCGGGAAGAGGGCATCCCCGACAGCGAGATCATGGAGGTCTGCCGCTACGTCAACGCCGACAAGTTCATCAACAAGTTGGACCACGGGCTGGACGAAGAGGTGCGTGAGCGCGGCAACAACTTCTCCGCCGGCCAGCGGCAGCTGCTCAGCTTTGCCCGCACCATCATCCACAAGCCCAGCGTGATGATCCTGGACGAGGCTACCGCCAACATCGACACCGAGACGGAGCTGCTGATTCAGGATTCGCTGGAAAAGATGCGTACCGTGGGCACCATGCTCATTGTGGCCCACCGGCTGTCCACCATCCAGCATGCGGACAACATCATCGTGCTGTCCCACGGTAAAATTCTGGAGCAGGGCACCCACCAGCAGCTGCTGGCCCGGCATGGCCGCTACTACCAGCTGTACACCCTGCAATACCACAAGGCGCAGCTGAACGCAGCCGAATAAGCACAGACAGAAAGGCCGCTGACCTGAGATGGGTCAGCGGCCTTTTCCGTCTGCACCGGGGGTGGAGTCGTCCGCTTCCGGATCGTCGAGGGAGCACAATTAACACTTGCAAAACAGGTGCATCGCTCGTATAATAGAGTATGGTAAAATAATAAAAAAGAGAAATGGAAAGGAGGGGCCACAGGATGCAGTGGATCGATGCGCTTGGCTATGAAGAAGTGATGACTTTTCTGCGCAGTACACCGGCGAACCTCTTTTTCAAGGATACGGAATGCCGTTACCTTTTTATTTCGGACGTTAGGACTTTCTTCCCCTACGGAGAAGGGCAGGAAGAGGATGTGCTGGGCAAGACAGATCTGGAGATCTGGAGCAGCGAGGAACAGGCCCGTTTTTATTATGAGCAGGACCAGAAGGTGCTTGCCACTGGCAAGGGAACCAGCTTTATCACCGAGGTGTCCCGGGAGGATGGGATAGCATACTATCAGATCAAAAAGAACCCCGTTGTGCTGGAGGGAAAGATCATCGGCATCGTGGGGCTTATTGGTGATATCACCGAACGGGTGCGGCTGGAAAAACAGGCCGAGAACTGGGCCGTCCACGATGACCTGACCGGTCTGTATAACCGCAACTACCTGAAGGTAAAGGGTGCAGAGCAGCTGAAGGGAGCCATCATGCCCATCACGATCATCATGGGCGACTGCAATTACCTGAAGCGTGTGAATGATGCCTACGGCCACGAGTACGGCGACCTGCTGCTCAAGCGGGTGGGCCGGGTGATCCGGGAAAACCTGCCGCCGGAGAGCGTGGCCCTGCGGATGGGCGGCGATGAATTCCTCATTGCCTGCAGCCACTTCTCTGCAGAAGAGGCCGAACAGCTGATCGAGAGGCTGCACGGGGAGCTGGCCCGCCAGAGCGACGACCGCCTCAAGCTGGACGTTGCCTTTGGATACCACACTGTGACAGAAGGCCCCTTTGATTATACCGCAGTCTACCATGCTGCCGACCGGGATATGTACCGGAACAAGCGCAAAAACCGCTGAAAATCCGGATGAAATAACAGCCTCAGCCCGATTTCCAAGGGCTGAGGCTGTTTTGGTGATCTGTTACATCAGGGCGGTGAGCACCAGCGCGCAGAGAAGAAAAACGCCATCTGCGGCGGTTTACAGGATCACATTTTTGATGAGCAGGGAAACGCTGCCGTCCGGATCGTGGAGGAATTCCAGCTCGGAATCGGAGTTCAGCAGCTCGGTGGGGATCTTGACCTCGATGCCGTTGGCGGTGCGGATGCTCCGGCTCTCCATCCGGCGGATGCGGGCAGGGGTCACGGTGACAGGAGCAGCGGCCTCTTCCAGCACCTCGCTCTTTTCCACATAGTCATCAAAAGGCACAGCGGCCAGCGGGTATTCCTCGGCCAGCTGCTGGCGTACCTGCTCCACCGATACCTGATTGTCGTTGTCGGCAGCCTGGTTGGCAATGAGCATGGCCACCTGCGCGTCGGCATGGGGCTCGTCCTCATAGGCATCCTTCACAGCCTGTGCGGCGGCCTCCTGAATGGCCTGCAGCTTCTTTTTCTCGGGCTCGGCCTGGGTATACTGGAACACAACAGAGGAGAGGTAGAACTCCTTATGGCCGTCGATGTCGTATTTCTTTTCCAGCAGGCGCATGGAGTAGTCTGTCAGGTTGACAAGCGCACCCTCCTCCACTTTGCCGCTCTGGGTGGGCAGGCAGGCCCGCTGCTGGATGATGGAGTTGACCGGGGCACCTTCCACGGTCTCGGTGTAGTGGGTGTAGCCGTTTTTATAGTTCAGCTTGAGGATGCCCAGCCAGGGCGCGCCGTCCCGGGTGAAATCCACCACGGCCAGGTCAGCCCCAGGGATGGTGGTGTGGGCGTGCATGTAATCGAACAGCACCCCCGCAATGCGGCAGGACAGATCAATGAAATCCTGATTGTGCTCCAGCTCGTTCCGGAAAGCCGAATCCGGCAGGGGGCGGCACTGGCGGATCTCATCGCTGGCCAGCAGTTTTTCGATATGATTCTGTAAGTAGGCGGTCTTTTCGGCAGTCAGCTCCATGCCGCCGCCGCTGAGCACCGGCGCGTCCAGCGTGGTGTCCAGCACATGTAAAATTGCCTGATGGATGATGATCTCCATGGGTCAAAACCTCATTTCC
>OICE01000500.1_pt1 | contig 11326 bp, 9 predicted proteins | sample 1581171 | NCBI WGS metagenome assembly OICE01 (sample SAMEA3882545, study PRJEB24775) | human gut metagenome | biome: human-associated habitat; feature: intestine environment; material: feces | place: Netherlands | collected 2009/2010 | reverse complement strand
GACATTACGCACACGTTGACTGTCCTGGACATGCTGACTACGTAAAGAACATGATCACTGGTGCAGCTCAGATGGATGGTGCTATCCTCGTTGTTGCTGCTACTGATGGTGTTATGGCTCAGACAAAGGAGCACATCCTCCTTTCTCGTCAGGTAGGTGTACCTTACATCATCGTTTTCTTAAACAAGTGCGATATGGTAGACGATCCAGAACTTATCGAGTTAGTAGAGATGGAAGTTACCGAGCAGCTTGAAGAGTATGGTTTCAATGATTGCCCAATCATCAAGGGTTCTGCTTTAAAGGCTCTTGAAGATCCTAACGGAGAGTGGGGAGACAAGATCATGGAGCTTATGGATACTGTTGATTCTTATATCCCAGATCCAGAGCGTGATACAGATAAGCCATTCCTTATGCCAGTAGAGGACGTATTCACAATTACAGGTCGTGGTACTGTTGCAACTGGTAGAGTAGAGCGTGGTACATTACATCTGAACGACGAACTTGAAATCCTTGGTGTTAAGGAAGATGTTCAGAAGACAGTTGTAACTGGTATCGAGATGTTCCGTAAACAGTTAGACGAGGCTCAGGCTGGTGATAACATCGGTGCACTTCTTCGTGGTGTTAACCGTGACCAGATCGTTCGTGGACAGGTTCTTGCTAAGCCAGGTACTGTAACTTGCCATCACAAGTTCACAGCTCAGGTTTACGTTTTAACAAAGGATGAAGGTGGACGTCATACTCCATTCTTCAACAACTATCGTCCACAGTTCTACTTCAGAACAACAGACGTAACAGGTGTTTGCGAGCTTCCAGCAGGAACAGAGATGTGCATGCCTGGTGATAACGTAGAGATGACAATCGAGCTGATTCATCCAGTAGCTATGGAGCAGGGTCTTACATTCGCTATCCGTGAGGGTGGACGTACAGTAGGATCTGGCCGTGTTGCTACAATCATCGAGTAATCATAACTGATTATTTAAATATGCAATAAAATCAAGGCTTCCGAGAGTTTTCTCGGGAGCCTTTTTTACGTGTATGCATAAGAGAAAAGCAAATTGCAATGAATTTGACCTTCAAATGACCTTAAAATACAAATATAAGGTCAAATTTTATATAAAATGAGGTTGTTTGACCGGTTCCGTAAGTGGGCTGATTCGATTGGAATTAACACAAGTAAGGTTACGATGTTTGTGGAATTGTCACTGAAAGAGAGTATTCTTGATCAGGTGGAGAAGAAGGATGTGTTGTTATCCTACCCATTTGAAAGCATGAAACCATTTATTAAAATGTTAAATGATGCGGCAAAAGTATTTATGGCATTGCAAAAAGGCGAAGTGGTAGAAGATGTTGAGGAACTTCTTGCAGCACCAATCTATGATGAGAAGATCCGTGAGCGAATCCGTTACATCTTTGATATGATTATGAAGGATGACGAAAAGGGCAAGGAGCAGAATGCTCAGGGATTGTACGAAAATCGTGTGATCAATGAGATATCGGTAAACTCACAGGAGGTCTTTTATCAGGATGCATATGACCGTTGTGTAAAAGAAATATCATATAATACACAAAACAAAATGTACAATATAGTGCACAAAAGAATGCGGTTGTACATTATAATACAGCAAAAAAGCCCGGAAACAGGCTTTTTTTGCTGAATGAAAAGTTTTTAAAAAGATGTTGACATAATATAATGAACGTGCTATTGTATAGCTGTACAAAATAATAGACAAAATTTAGAGCAAAGATGCTTACCGATGAGGTCGCTTTGCTCTTTTTTATTACTTAAAATTAAGGAGGAATTATATTATGAAATTAAAGGACACAGGATTAACCGTACAGGACATTAAGGACAAAGTAAGTAAATATATGATCGAGACATATGAGCGTTTCGATTTCCTGGCAGAGACAGCTGAGGGCATGTATCTCTATGATGAAAAAGGAACTCCATACCTCGATTTTTATGCAGGAATTGCAGTAAACAATGCAGGCAGCCGCAACCCTAAGGTTGTTGCAGCAGTTAAGGATCAGGTAGATGACATCATGCATACATTCAACTATCCATATACAATTCCTCAGGCATTACTTGCTGAGAAAGTTTGTAAGACAATCGGAATGGACAAGATCTTCTATCAGAACTCCGGTACAGAAGCAAACGAAGCAATGATCAAAATGGCACGTAAATATGGTATTGAAAAATACGGACCGAACCGTTATCATATCGTAACTGCAAAGATGGGATTCCATGGAAGAACTTTCGGTGCCATGTCAGCAACAGGTCAGCCGGGAAATGGATGTCAGGTTGGATTCGGACCTATGACTTATGGTTTCTCCTATGCACCGTACAACGATCTGGAGGCATTCAAAGATGCATGTACAGAGAACACAATCGCTATCATGATTGAGCCGGTACAGGGCGAAGGTGGTGTACATCCTGCAACACCAGAGTTTATGAAAGGCCTCCGCGAGTTCTGTGACGAAAAGGGAATGCTCCTTCTGATTGACGAGGTTCAGACAGGATGGTGCAGAACAGGAGCTGTAATGAGCTACATGAACTATGGCATCAAGCCGGATATCGTTTCTATGGCAAAGGGACTTGGTGGTGGAATGCCAATTGGCGCAATCTGTGCAACCGAGGAAGTTGCAAAAGCATTTACACCTGGTTCTCATGGAACAACATTTGGTGGACATCCGGTTTGCTGTGCAGCAGCATTAGCAGAAGTTGGAGAACTGCTTGACAGAGATCTGGCAGGAAATGCAAAGAAAGTCGGCGATTACTTTGCAGCAAAGCTTGAGAAACTTCCTCATGTAAAAGAAGTAAGACATCAGGGACTTCTCGTAGGTGTTGAGTTTGATGACACAATCTCAGGTGTAGATGTGAAACATGGTGCATTTGACAGAAAGATGCTGATCACAGCCATCGGTGCACATATCATTCGTATGGTTCCACCACTTATCGTCAGCGAGGAGGAATGTGATAAAGCATTCGAAATCCTTGATGAGACAGTAAAATCACTTTCATAAAATCGATCATACGTTAATTTGTATACACACACATAAGAAATCAGGACAAGGGCGTCACGAAGTTGTTTCGTGCGCCCTTGTCTCGTGTAGAAGAGAGGGGTAAACGATGGCACATCTTGTTATTACAATAGGATGCGAATATGGCGCAAAAGGAAACCAGATCGGTAAAAAAGTTGCAGAAGATCTGGGAATCCAGTTTTATGACCGCGAAATGGTAGACGAGATTATTAAAGAAGTAGGAATACCGAAAGACATTATGGAAAAAGTTGAGGAAGGTGTTACCATTGCCGGAAAAGGTGCAGAAGGGGATGTCCGTGGATCTTTTTCCAAATATGCGGATTTGACAGAGCGTGCAATTCACGTCCAGAAAACAATCATTCGAAAATTATCTGACCGGGAATCCTGTGTGATCATCGGTCGTTCAGCTGATTATATTTTAAAGGAACATAAACCAATTTTACGTATTTTCATTTATTCACCGGATGAGGTGAGAATTAAAAATGTAATGGAAAGTCACAATCTGTCAGAAGATGATGCAAAGCTTTTCATTATGGAAAAAGACAAGCGATATCACAAACGTCATATGGCGCTGACCGGAAGCAACCGTGGCGATCGTCACAACAGGGACATGCTCATAGACAGCAGCCTTCTGGGTGTGGATGGCACAGCGGAATTGATTGAAAGCGTAGCAAAGAAAGTATTTCACGAATAGGAGGTAACAGGATATGGAACAGAAAAAATCAGAATTTAACAAAGTACTGAATGCCTGGGACATCCTTGTAATTGCATTCGGCGCTATGATTGGATGGGGCTGGGTCGTTTCGACCGGAGGATGGATTGAAAAAGGTGGTGTACTTGGTGCCGCACTTGGATTTGTCATCGGTGGTATCATGATTTTCTTCGTAGGTATGACTTACGCAGAGCTGACAGCAGCAATGCCACAGTGTGGTGGCGAGCACGTGTTCAGTTATCGTGCAATGGGAGCAACCGGTTCTTTCATTTGTACATGGATGATCGTACTTGGTTATGTCAGCGTTGCCTGCTTTGAGGCTTGCGCTTTTCCTACGATTATCACTTATTTATGGCCGGGATTTTTGAAGGGTTATCTGTATACGGTAGCCGGATTTGATATTTATGCATCCTGGTTAATCGTGGCAATTGTTGTGGCATTTTTGATTATGTTGATCAATATTATCGGAGCAAAAACCGCTGCAATTTTACAGACCGTTCTGACCTGCATCATTGGTGGAGCCGGAATCCTGTTAATTGTGGCTTCTGTCATCAATGGTTCTGCTGACAATCTGAATGGACAGATGTTTGCAGGTGCTTCTGCCGGTGTGAACCTTAAGGCAATTATCGGTGTTGCAGCACTGTCACCATTCTATTTTATCGGATTTGACGTTATTCCACAGGCAGCAGAGGAGATTAACGTTCCGGCAAAGAAAATTGGTAAAATTTTAATTTTATCTGTTGTACTGGCTGTTATCTTTTATGCACTTGTCATTGTAGCCGTTGGTCTTGTTATGAATTCAGGTGCAATTGTTGCATCACAGCAGACAACCGGACTGGTTACCGCAGATGCGATGGCGGCGGCTTTTCACACAAAAGTCATGGCAAAAGTCATCATTGTAGGTGGTATGTGCGGAATTGTTACTTCATGGAACTCTTTCCTGCTCGGTGGTTCCCGTGCGCTGTATTCCATGGCTGAGTCTTATATGATTCCGAAGTTTTTTGCAAAGTTACATCCAAAGCACAAGACCCCGGTCAATTCCCTGATTCTCATCGGTGCGTTGACAATGCTCGCACCGTTTGCAGGACGAAAGATGCTCGTATGGATCAGTGATGCCGGTAACTTCGGATGCTGTTTCGCATACTGCATGGTTGCACTTTCCTTTATGATTTTGAGAAAAAAAGAACCGGATATGCCAAGACCATACAAGGTGCCTGCATATAAGTTTTTCGGGACAATGGCAGTGATCATGTCCGGATTTATGGTAGCGATGTACTGCATTCCGGGAAGTGGTGGAAACCTGATTCTTCAGGAGTGGATCATCGTGCTTGGCTGGTGTGCACTTGGTGTCGTATTCTATGCTATTTGTAAGAAGAAATACAAAGAATCCTTTGGTATTCTTGTTGAACTGATTTCTGATGAGGATGCAGCAACTCTGATGCCGGAGGCTGACGATGTTGAACTCGATAAAGTCATTGATGCAGCCATCGATCGTGTACTTGCAAGAAAAGCAAGTTAAAAAAGGGTTATTCGAAGAAAGGACGGATTACAGATATGAATACATTTAATTTTTCGGTTCCACAGGATATTACAGTGGGAAAAGGAAGTCTGGCAAAGTTGCCGGAGATCGCAAAGAAACTTTGCGGTTCCCATGCGTTTATTATTTCCGGTCCACATCTGGCAAAGATGGGACTGGTAGAAAAAGCAGCCGATTATTTAAAGACGGTGGATATAAAAACCGATGCGTTTACAGAGATTGAAGCAAACCCTTCGGTTGCAACGGTTGAGAAGGCAACGGAGAAATTTAAGGAATCGGGCGCTGATTTTATTGTTGCATTTGGCGGCGGATCCCCGATGGATGTTGCAAAAGCAGTTGGTGTGGTTGCAAAGTACGGCGGAAGCATCACCGAATATGAAGGTGCGCATAAGGTGCCGGGACCAATCATTCCTCTGATCGCGATTCCAACGACCGCTGGAACAGGTTCCGAGGTCACCGCATTTTCGGTAATTACGGATCACAGCAGAGACTACAAGCTTACGGTATTCAGTTATGAGTTGCTTCCGGCATATGCAATTCTCGATGCGGAACTGATCACGACAGCGCCGGCAAGTGTGGCAGCAGCCTGTGGCATTGATGCTTTTATTCATGCAGAGGAAGCTTATATTTCCACAGCGGCCTCTCCGTTTTCGGATGCTATGGCAGAAAAAGCGATGGCGCTGATTGGAAAGAACATTCGCCGTTTTGTGGCAAATCGCGGGGACATGGAAGCTGCTGAGGCGATGATGGTTGGTTCGCTTTTTGCAGGAATTGCATTCTCATTTGCAAGACTTGGCAATGTCCATGCCATGAGTCATCCGGTGAGCGCATTTTTCGATGTGCCACACGGCGTGGCCAATGCGGTTCTTCTTCCAGTGGTAGCAGAGTACAATGCGCTGGCAGATCACGGAAGATACCTGACCATTTATAATGATATCAGTCCGGTTCCGGCATATACAGACGATTTTGAACCGATGATGCTGGTGGATGCGATCCACAGTCTTTGTGCAGATATTGGCATTCCGGAGAATCTGACCATAGCAATCAATCAGGCAAGTAAAACAGGTGAAGTTACACGGGAAGAGATTGAAAGCAAGATTGAGGCGATGGCAGTGGATGCGATGAAGAGCGGAAACATTGCGGTAAATCCACGGTCCTCACGTCAATGTGATATTGAGATGTTATACAAAAAAGCTTTATAGAAAGAACGCCTTTTGACCTGCGAATGATCTTATAGTAGAATAAGAAGAAAAGGAAATGTGGAGAAATGACGATGGATTATTTATCACATAATGTATCGGAAAATTTAAAACGGATTCGCCAGTCAAAAGGAATGAGTCTTGATCAGGTGGCTGAGCAGACCGGCGTAAGCAAGAGTATGCTGGCACAGATCGAAAAAGGCACGGCCAATCCTTCGCTCGGTGTGTTGGGAAAGATTACCAGTGGACTGCGCATTGAGTTTCAGAAACTGATCGATCCGCCCCGCATGGATTTTTGTCTCGTATCACCGGATGCGATGATCCCAACGAAGGAACTGGAAGGCCAGTACAAAGTATGGACGTGTTTTCCTTATGAGGATTCACAGTCGGTGGAAGTATATCGCATCGATGTGGAGCCCGGCGGTGTATATACAAGCGGAAGCCATGGGGAGAAAACGCGGGAATATCTCACAGTTATTGAAGGAATATTGACGGTAGAGTGTCACGATCATGTACAGGAGGTTCATAAGGAACAGGTGTACAAGTTCGAGACGGATCAGCCGCATATATACCGGAATGAAGGAACCGAAAGAGTCAGTTGCATGTGTTTCTTTTTGGATTATACAAATTTAAGATAATCATATCATGAAAAAATGAAGCTGTTGTACTAATTGCTTAGTGCAACGGCATCGCTTGACGTTGAAAATGAAACAAAATGGAAAATACAATAAGAATCAATGAAAGCTTTTCGGAATAGAGGCTGCGATATTGCCGTCTACAGGTCGGGCAAACGCAGCCTGGTCATCCGATGGACTTTGTTGGAATTATTTTTTCTTTTTTACAATCCCGATTCCGATCAGTAAAGCACTGATGAGAATTCCGGCGACAAGAAGGATGACATACACGTTGGCATTTACGTTGAGATCTGTCGTCCAGGTGGAAAAATTCGCATGGCGGATGGTAAGCTGTCTGGTATCATACAGAAGATAACTGCAAACATCATTGGAGAAGGTAATCCATATACTGCAAAGAAGTGTACACAGACCGCCTTTGATAAAACCATTGACCGGGAGATAGCGAATTATGAGGAAAAAGAGCCATACACCAATCATCAGAACTGTTGCCACAATGCATCCGGTTTTCAGACTGCCTGATCCGGAACGGTAAGATACGGTAAATATGGTCAGGTAGAGCCAAAGCGTATCCCAGATCATGATAATAAGGGCTTTTTTATCGGATAATACAGGCGGTAATGTCATTTCGCGTATCACCAGAGGGAAAAATACAACGGAAAGTCCGAATACAGTCGGAACGGACCAGAAGAAAAATTCTCCTCCGCCATTCATGGCATTTACAAAAAATAAAATTAGCAGCAGGGCACCGACACCACATAAAATACATTTCATCAGCCGTTTCTGGGAAGAAATAAGCGGAACAACAGTGAGTGCTGCGACAAGCATCATGGAAGCGGTTACGACAGAGAATACGCCGAGTCCGCTGCCGCCGGCCATGGATACAATAAAGGTAATAAGGATCGGAACAAGCAGCAGGGCGGCAATGACTATACCGGCTTTGTATGCCAGGTTCCGTTCTTTTTTGGCATGCCGTTCCAGAATTTCGCGGGATTCGGTTTCAATTACGTTGTCAATGGTATGATTGGCTAAATCTTCGTAAATTTTTTCGCAGTCAGCGCAGTCAGCAAGATGCTGTCTGACCAGTTCACAGCTGGCAGGACTGCATGCATGGTCGTAATATAATGGCAGGAGATCCTGCACAATGTCACATTCGTTTGGATTATGATTCATGGTGGTCCATCCTTTCTTTAATTTTTAATCTTGCCCTGTGATAAGTAACTCTCGCCCAGTTTTCTGTTTTCCCGAAGATTATTCCAATTTGTGAAAAGGATAATTCTCCGAAAACTCTTAGCTGAAAGACTTCTTTATAAGGTTCCTGAAGTTCATGAAGTACGAGATGAATCTGCAGCGCAGAGTCCTGATCCGCAATATGGTTTGCAATATCATCGGATGTTTCCGCAGCAGATGCATCGAAACAGGTATATTTTTGATTTTTGCGGCATTCATCAACTGCAAGGTTTTTGGCTATGCTGCACAGCCATGTGAATTCACGGGATTTCCCTTTATAGCCGTGTCGGGCAGTCAGCGCTTTATAAAACGTATTTTGTGTGATTTCTTCCGCCAGGGACTGATTTTTGACGATTGTCATCACGTAAGAGTAAACCTGCAGGTAATAGGAATTGTACAATTTTTCATAATTCAGAACCGGTCACCTCCTTTTTACACAGATTAGACGGCGAAAAGATGGTTTCGTTACAAACTTTTCCAAATTATTTTATAATATTTTTCATGGATTTAACAGGAAAGAATTTCAAGTGTCTATGTTTTAAGGTTAAGTTAAGGAAAACATCATAAGAAAATAATATGACAATTTTTAAAAAGTATATTACAATAAAAAGGTAGCAGGAGTAGTTAACAGAAAGGGGATTTTTATGGAAAATCTGATACCGTATCTTGTCCCGGCGGTTATTGTGGTGATCATTGTATTGCTGTTATTGCTGGGATATGTGAAAGCACCACCGGATATGGCATACATTATTTCTGGTGTGAAAAAGAAATCAAAAGTTGTCATTGGAAAGGCAAGTATAAGGATTCCGTTTTTTGAGCGTCTGGATAAACTGAATCTGCGTCTGATTCCGATTGATGTCAAGACGAGTAACGCCGTACCGACAGCGGATTACATCAATATCAATGTGGATGCCACGGTCAATGTTAAGATCAGTAATGATCCGGAGAAACTGCGTCTGGCAGCAGAGAACTTTCTGAATAAAAATACAGAGTACATAGCAAGTGTGGCACGTGAAGTGCTTGAAGGTAATGTGCGTGAGATTGTTGGTAAGATGCGGCTGGAGGAAATGGTTTCCGACCGTCAGAAATTTGCCAACCTTGTCAAAGAAAATGCGGAGCCGGATCTGGCAGCGATGGGACTGGATATCATCAGTTTCAATGTGCAGAATTTCGTTGATGGAAATGATGTCATTGAAAATCTCGGTATCGACAATATTGTAAAGATTAAGAAATCTGCAGCCATCGCAAAAGCTGAGAGTGAGAGAGATATTAAAGTTGCACAGGCAGCAGCGGATAAAGAATCCAATGATGCGGCAGTGGAAGCGCAGACAGAGATTGCGAAGAAACAGAATGAACTGGCAATCAAAAAATCAGAACTTCAGATGGAAGCCGATACAAAGAAGGCGATGGCAGATGCCGCTTACGAAATCCAGAAAGAGGAACAACGTAAGACCATCGAAGTTACCACGGCAAATGCAGATATTGCAAAGCAGGAGCGTGAAATTGAGTTAAAGCAGAAGCAGGTTGCCGTTACGGAGCAGTCGCTGGAGGCAGAAGTAAAGAAGAAAGCCGAGGCAGAAAAATATGCAGCCCAGCAGCGCGCGGAAGCAGAACTTTATCAGCGTCAGAAGGACGCAGAGGCAAAGCAGTTTGAGGCACAGCGGGAAGCGGAAGCGCAGAAGGCACAGGCAGAAGCTATGAATATTTTCATTTTTGTCGTGAAATACAGATACTCCCTGCGGAGTAATATGTTCTCGTTCCATCAGGCAGAAGCCATGCGTTTTGCAAGAGAGCAGGAAGCAGCCGGTATCCGGGCAGTCGGTGAGGCAGAGGCATCTGCGATTCAGGCAAAAGGTATTGCGGAAGCAGAAGCCATGGAAAAGAAGGCAGAAGCATATGCGAAGTATAATAAGGCTGCAGTAGCGGAAATGATGATCAAGGTACTTCCGGATATTGCCGGAAAAGTTGCAGAACCGCTCGGTCAGATTGACAAGATCACAATCATTGGAGGTGGCGAAGGCGGCAGCAATGGTGTGGATCAGATTGCCGGAAATGTGCCGGTGGTCATGGCAAAAGTCTTTGAAAGCATGAAAGAAGCAACCGGAATTGATCTGGCAGATATTATCAACGCAGAGTCTTACGATGCGAAGGTAAACCGCAATGTGAATGTATCGGGACTTGATTCCGTGAACTTTGTAGTAAAGGATGACGGAACAAAGGTTACGATGGCAAAAGTGGAGCCGCAGAATAGTACAAAACCGGTAAGTACAGATGTACCGGAATCCGGAGAACAGGGATAAAACCAAAAGAAAGAGAACAGTGTCAGATGATAAATCGGGGCACTGTTCTCTTTTTGTCGGTGATGATTCATGCGAAATGTTTAAATAATAGGTGCAATTCGGAAAATTTTTCGTTATACTAAATATATGAAGATAAAGAAATGAAAAAATGGAAACAGCAATCGCAGCATTACAGCAGGAAGCAACGGAAGAAGAGGTAAAAGGTTCAGGAAGTGTTATGTCTACGTTTTTGGCAGATATGCATCAGCTTTTTACGCGGCACTTCCTGTGGATGAAATCATAGGAATAAAGGAGAGACCACGTGGGCAGAAAAAAAGAGCAGGAACATAAAACTTTAGCCCGTTGGATCATTGATAAAACCAATACCGATCATTACAGGGCGGGGATGCTCAGTGGATGGAAACATCCGTATATTGATGCGGATGTTATGGAAATAGTGGGTGGAAGAAAACAGCTTTTGGATCAGGCAAATATTCTTGAAAATGAGACAAATGCGGGAAAGATGGGGAAGTTTAAGCCCGATTGGAAAGATGTAAAAACAAGTATTAAGAAAATTGATTATGATGTTGCGATTATTCCGGAATTGTGTGAAAGGGAACAAATCGAAGATCCAAGGGAAAGGCAGCTTCGTCTCATTGCCCGTGTGGAAAAATGACGGAGAAAAGGACAGTATTGTG
>OICE01000487.1_pt1 | contig 11525 bp, 9 predicted proteins | sample 1581171 | NCBI WGS metagenome assembly OICE01 (sample SAMEA3882545, study PRJEB24775) | human gut metagenome | biome: human-associated habitat; feature: intestine environment; material: feces | place: Netherlands | collected 2009/2010 | reverse complement strand
GGCGGCACGCTTCTGCATCTTCTGGGCATACATCAGGGCGGGCAGGGTGGCCGGAACCGTGTTCAGCTCATCCGCCAGCGTGGTGCGGCCCTTTTCCTTATTTTTGAGCGCATCCCAGCTGTTTATACCGGCATTTTCAGCCGCCGAAGAGGCAAAGATATTCGGGTGCCGGAACACCAGCTTCTCGCACACCTCCCGGCAGACCTGCTCGAAATCGAACCGGCCCCGCTCTTCCTCAATGACGGTATGGAACGCCACCTGCATCAGAACGTCGCCCAGCTCCTCGCGCATCATGGCCGCGTCGTCGGCATCAATGGCTTCCAGCGCCTCGCAGGTCTCCTCCAGAAAGTTCTTCCGGATGGATGCGTGGGTCTGCACCTTATCCCAGGGGCAGCCGTTTTCTCTGTCGCGCAGAATGCGGATGATCTGCAGCAGATCCTCCGCCGTGTAGCGTTCCCGTTCGGGCCAGTCCTGCATGGGTGCACTCCCCTTTCCTCTGCTCAAAAACCTGAGCTCGATTGTACCGCAGAATCTGCGATTTTTCAAGGGGACAAGCGCATTTTCCGGCTTTTCATTTCAATTGTTTCCAGAATTTTCACACTTTGCCCTGTTTCTGTGCAGAAAGGGCGGCATCCCCCTACGGGGACACCGCCCTTTCAAGGCTTTTGCGTTACAGCTGTGCGCCGCACTTGTTGCAGAACAGCGCATCCTCAGAGACCGGCGCGCCGCACTGGGGGCAGGTCTTTTTGTCCGTGTCAGGCTTTTTGTCCTTTTCCACGGTCGGCTCAACGGTGATGCCGCTGTCCTCGGCGGGCTCCTCGTCCAGATCGTGGGTGATGACCTCGGCAGCGGGGCCAAGGCTCTCCTTGAGGGCGTTCAGGTTGGACTCGATGCTGCTGATCATCTCGATATACTTATCCACAAGGGGCTGGTTCTCCTCGTTGCCCTTGGCCAGGCTGTAGACCAGCGCACCCAGCTGACGCTGTGCCCGGGCAAGCTTGGTCTGCTCCGAGACGATCTTTGCCTGCGTTCTGCCGCGCTCTGCCAGATCCATGGCGGCATTGCGGCCCTTTTCCGCATATTCCAGACCCATTTCCTTGATCTTATTGAAATCCATAATGACACCTCTCTTACGGGCATTGGCCCTGTGTGTGCTGTCAGATGATGGTTTCATTATAGCGCACTCAGGCACTGATTGCAACGAATCCACCGCAACTTTTACAGTTTCGTGCGGATTTGGAAACAGTTTTTTCGCATTTGAACAAGAGAATGGAACATTTTCCCCGCAGAGCGCGATTTTATTTTACGGCACTGCCGTAGAACTCCCGCAGCATGCTGTCGGCGGGCAGAAGCTCCAGATCCAGCGGGACCACGTGCTCAAAGCGACGGGCAGTCTCGTCCCAGAGCTCGGCGTTGTGGCCCTCCAGCGTGAACTGGCGGCGCACGATGCCCAGCAGCCTGGAGATCAGGCCCAGCTCATAGGTAAAGGAGGTGTCCAGCAGAAAGTCCGCCGTGGTCTTGAAGCCCTTGATATACCGGGTCTCGCCGTCCAGCACCCGGTCCCACATGGCAAGGGTCTTTTCGGGGCTGCGGCCCCGGGCGGCAGCGTCCCGCAGGGTGCGGCGGCACAGGCGGATGTCCTGGGTGTTGATGACCCGGCGGCCGTCGATGGCATATTCCTCCCGCAGGCCGGCGTAGATGCGGTAGACATCCTCCGCAGGCACAAGGCCGGTGAGCTCCGGGTTCAGGGCATGGATGCCCTCCACGATGCAGACACCGCCCTGCAGGTCCACGGCCTCGGTCTCGTCGGAGCGCCGCTCGTTGGCAAAATCATAGATGGGCAGGGTGGTCCGGCCCGTCTCGCTCAGCTCATGCAGGCACTGCCGGACAAGGGGCAGATCCATGGTATCGGGGTTTTCGTAATCCAGGGTGCCGTCGGGCAGGCGGGGGTAGAACTCCGCCCCCCGGAAAAAATTATCCAGGCTGACCACATGGGCGTATGTTCCCTGCCGGATCAGCTCCTCGGCCAGCTTGTGGGCGCTGGTGGTCTTGCCGCTGGCCGACGGGCCGGTGAGCATGACGATCTTGGTGCCGGAAAGGCGCACCTTTTCGGCGGCGTACTTCACGCGGTCGCGGTAGCTCTGCTCGCTCAGGGCGGCAAGTTCCTGCGGACTGCGGGCGGCAACGTTGTACAGCCCGACTTCAACCAGACGTTTCGGAACCCAAATCGTGATCATAAAAATCAGCCACTCCTTTTTTGCGCTCCAGTACCTCCGCAAAGCGCTGGATATACTCTGTCGGATACTTGAAATTAAAGATGCGCTGCATCCGTCGGCCGCCGTCGGCCACCAGCTTGGTGCTGCCGCCCGCACCGGCGGAAAGGATGGTCTGAACTTCCTCCATGATGTAGATGTTGTAATATCCCTCGTGGCCCGGCTTGCACCAGCCCACATTTTCCAGATTCTGCAGGGTATTCTTCTGGCGGTAGAGGTAATAGGGGCGATATCCTGCATCGGCCAGCAGCTGGCATTTTTCCAGCATGGCCGCTACGTCTGCATAGTCGTTCTCCTTCTGGTCCTCGATGACGATGCGGGAGGCCCGCTTGAGGGTCAGGGTGTGAACGGTGATGTTCTCGGGGTTCAGCGCGATGGCCTGCCGCAGGCTGTGCTCAAAGCCCGCGACCGTATCGCCGGGCAGGCCCGCGATGAGGTCCATGTTGATGTCCTCATGGCCCGCCCTCCGGGCATCGGCATAGCAGTCCAGGATATCCTGCGCCGAGTGCCTGCGGCCAATGCCCGCCAGCACCTCGTCCGAGAAGGTCTGTGGGTTGATGGAAATGCGGGTGGCACCATACTCTTTGATGACAGCCAGCTTTTCGGCGTCGGTGCAGTCCGGGCGGCCAGCTTCTACTGTATATTCTACGACCTTGCTCAGGTCAAAATTCTCCCGCACGGTGCCCATGAGCTGCCGCAGCTGGTCGGCCGAAAGGCTGGTGGGGGTGCCGCCGCCGATATACAGCGTTTTGATGCTGAGGTGTGCGGCGTCCGCAGCGGCGCGGGTAGCGGCAAGCTCCTTGCACAGGCAGTCCACATAGGGCTGCACCAGCTTGCGGTCCCGGTCAAGGTTGCAGCTGACAAAGCTGCAGTAGCTGCACCGGGAGGGGCAGAACGGGATGCCGAGATACAGGCTGTACGTTTTGGGGGCGCTGCCCAGCTTCAGGATGGGTTCCTGCAGGTCGGCGATGGCTTTGGCCATGTCGTACTTCTGCCGGGAGCAGTCAAAACGCTCCAGAAAGAACCGGTCGATGTCGGCTTTGGTCCAGCCCGCGGCCCGCTTGTCGTGGATGAGCCTCACCGGGCGCACGCCGGTCATCTTGCCCCAGGGCGGGCGGATGCCGGTCCAGCTCCGCAGCAGGTCATAGGTCAGGCTGGCAAGGGTGAACTCCACCGTCTCGCCACCTGCTTCCACGGGGCGGGGCAATGGAGCCGCCGCATCCCTGCTCTGGCCCTGCTCCCGCACCATGGCGTACAGACTATCCTCTTTTTTCTCGGCCCAGACACAGTCCTCGCCCTCTTCCGGCGGGGTAAGGGTGAGCGGAGCCATAGGGTAAAACAGGCGCACAAGATGCTCCACCTCGTAGCCGGAGGGCAGGCCGGTAATATAAATCTTCATGTTTTTCTCTCTTTATCCTTAAAAGTCCGCATTCCCGCCGCGCAGGGCGCTGCGGATATAGTAATTGTTCGCCAGTTCCTCGCCAAGGGTAGAAAAATCCCCGTGGCCGGGCAGCAGCTGGGTCTCTTTGGGGATGGGCAGGCCCGCCAGCTTGCGCAGGCTGGCATCCATTTTCTGCATACTGCCGCCCTCCAGATCGGTGCGGCCAATGCTGCCCTGGAACACGGTATCGCCCACAAAGAGATAGTCCCCGCACAGCAGCACCACACCGCCCTCGGTATGGCCGGGGGTGTGCCAGACGGTAAAGGTCAGCTCATCCACGGTGAGCTTTTCCCCTTCCGCATAGCCGCTGTCCGCGCTTTTCAGGGGAAAAAGCTGGCTGCCCCTGCAGTCGGCAGGCTCACAGTAGATCCTGGCCTTCCACTCCCGGCTCAGCACCCCCGCACTGCCCACATGGTCATAGTGACCATGGGTGCAGAGGATGGTGGTGAGCGTCGCGTTGTTCTCTTTGAAAATTTTATCGTACTCCTGCACTTCGGCGGCGGGGTCAATGACCACTGCATGGCCCGCATCGGAGATCAGGACAAAGCTGTTGGTATAAAGCGGCGCAGCGCCGAGAAGATGAAATGCTTTCATATCCTATATCCTTCTAACTGTTCAGATGTTCCGGCTTTGCCGGGGGCGGGCCGTTATGAGTGGTGCGCCCACTCGTCCGTGTCGATGACAATGGTGCAGGGCCCCTCGTTCACCAGAGACACCTGCATATCCGCGCCGAACTCGCCGTGCTGCACGTCCCTGAGGCCCTGCCGGTTCATCTCGGCAAGGAACAGCTCGTAGGCATCCACCGCAAGCGGGGCCCGGGCCGCTTTGATAAAGCTGGGGCGGTAGCCCTTTTTCGTGTCGCCGTAGAGCGTGAACTGGCTGACCACCAGTGCCGAATAGCCCAGGTCCTTTGCACTGAGGTTCAGTTTGTCGTTTTCGTCCTTGAAGATGCGCAGGCCCGCGCACTTATCCGCCAGCTTGGGCACGATGTCCAGCGTATCGGTATCCCGGACACCCAGCAGGATGACCAGGCCGGGGCCGATGGAGCGGGGCTCCCCGCCGTTGACCCGGACAGAAGCGGAGGACACTGCCTGAATGACTGCACGCATGGTTTAACTCCTTGTCACTTTGAGCACATCCTTAATCTTGGACAGACGCGCCACCACGCGGTTCAAGTGCTCGGTATTGTTGATGCCGATGGTCAGGCTGACCACGGCGCAGTTGTTTTCCACCTGACGGGCGTTCAGGGCGTAGATGGGCACCCGGATGTCCGCCAGGGCGGCCAGCACATCCTGCAGCAGCTCGTTGCGGTTCAGGGCGATAATTTCAAGGCCGGCCTTGTAGCTGTCCTTGACGCTGTCGGCCCAGTAAGCCTTGACCCAGCGGGGGGCGTTGGTGGGATCCTTCATGCTGGAAATGGCATTGGCGCAGCTCTGCTTGTGGATGGAAACGCCAAAGCCGCGGGTGATAAAGCCCACGATGGGGTCGCCGGGCAGCGGGCTGCAGCACTTGGCGAACTTGATGGGGGTGTTGTCGAAGCCCTCCACCACCACACCGTCGGTGGCGTGGACCTTGCTCAGATCCACCTTGGCCAGCTGCTCGTTCTTGCCCTCCTCGCTCTTCCGCTTCTGCCACTCTTCCTTCAGCTTTGGCAGGCAGTTGGCAATGGTGATGCCGCCGTAGCCGATGGCGGCATACAGCTCCTCGGCGTTGTTCTGGCGCAGGCGGCGGCAGCAGCTGCCGATGAATTCATCCAGCTCGTCGTCGGGGATGAAGATCATCTCCCGGCGCAGCTCCCGGGCCAGCGTGTCGCGGCCCTCCTGGATATTCTCCTCCCGGCGCATCTTCTTGAACCAGTTGCGGATCTTGCTCTTGGCCTCGCTGGTACGCACGATCTTCAGCCAGTCGCGGCTGGGGCCCTTGTCCGCCGGGCCGAGGATGACTTCAATGATCTCGCCGGTGGAAACAACGTGGTCAATGGGCACCATCCGGTTGTTGACCTTGCAGCCCACCATCCGGTTGCCGACGGCGGAGTGGATGGCATAGGCAAAGTCGATGCAGGTGGCACCCGTGGGCAGGTTGATGACATCGCCCTTGGGGGTAAAGGCAAAGACCTCCTCGGGCAGCAGGTCGCTCTTCAGGTCATGGAGCAGGTTGCCGGAGTCCTCGCTGACGCGCTGGTTTTCCAGCAGCTGGCTGACCCAGGCCAGGCGCTCGTCCAGCTTATCGTGGCCATCCAGCCCTTCCTTGTACTTCCAGTGGGCGGCAACGCCGTACTCTGCCTGTTCATCCATCTTGCGGGTGCGGATCTGCACCTCAAAGGGGATGCCCTCGTGGCCGATGACGGTGGTGTGCAGGCTCTGGTAGCCGTTGGGCTTGGGGGTGGAGATATAATCCTTAAAGCGGTTGGGCAGCGGGTGGTACATATCGTGGATGAGGCCCAGGGTGCTGTAACACTCAGCCAGCGTATCCAGAATGACACGGACGGCATAGATATCGTAGATCTCATCGAAGGACTTGTTCTGCATGATGGTCTTGCGGTAGATGCCGTAGATGCTCTTGACGCGGCGCTTGATGGTGGCACCCTCGATGCCGCTCTCCTTCAGCCGCAGCTCAATGACACCGGACACTCTGGCAAGGAACTCCTCCCCTGCACGCTCGCTCAGCATCTTGCTGATCTCCTCGTAGCCCACAGGGTCAAGGTAGTGCAGGCTGCGGTCCTCCAGCTCCTCCTTGACGTTCAGGATGCCCAGACGGTTGGCGATGGGGGCATAGACCTCCATCGTCTCACGGGCCTTGTCGCGGCGCTTCTGCTCAGGCCAGGCATCGCCGGTGCGCATATTGTGGAGCCGGTCGCAGAGCTTGATGATCATCACGCGGACATCCCGGCTCATGGCCAGCAGCATCTTGCGCAGGTTCTCGGCCTGCAGCTCCTCGATGTTGGAGAACTGGATCTTGGTCAGCTTGGTCACGCCGTCCACCAGCAGGGCCACTTCCTCGCCAAAGGCGGCGGTCAGGTCCTCCAGCGTGGTGGGGGTGTCCTCCACCACGTCATGGAGCAGGGCGGCGGCAATGCTCTCCGAATCCATGCCCAGATCCAGCACCAGGCGGGCCACGGCCAGCGGGTGGCAGATGTAGGGCTCACCGCTGCGGCGGCAGACCCCGTTGTGTGCCTTGTTGGCAAGGTCGTAGGCCTTGGTGATCATCTCCATGTTGTAGGCCTTGCCGCTGGCCTTGATGGCCTCGCAGAGCTTCTCCCAGGTAACGATCTCAGGCCGCACCTCGCTGGGCAGAGCACCCTCGGGCGCATCGGCCGGCAGGGCCGTGGCGTTCACGGTAGACACCTCCGGCACCGGCTGATGCAGATGCGTTTTTGCGGAGTAAAGATCCTCCGCTGGTTTCTTTCCCTCTGGCATATTTTTACTCCTCCAGACATTTCAGGATGGGGGCATCGGCCAGGTTCTTCTTGCCTGCCGTGGGAACCAGCTCCCAGAACTTTGCCCCGCCGCGCTCCACGGCGGCGATCAGGCCCACCTGTTCCAGGGCCGTCAGGGCCACCAGCGTTTTGCCGGTGTGCTCCTCCCCCAGCTTTGCAAACAGGGGCTGCATATCCTCGGCGTGCCAGCGCCGGGCCTGCAGTTCCCGGTAAACGGTAATGATATCACTGCGCTCCGGTGCGATCAGGGCGCGCTGCTGGGCAGTCAGCGGGCTGCCGCGGCGCAAAGCCTGCACCAGCGCGGTCTGCTGGGCGGCGGCGTTGCCAAAGCCCGCCGGGTGCAGCTCCAGAATGCGTCCCGAAAGCTGCGCGCCCCGGGCGGCCTCGTAAACCGAGAGGCTCAGGGCCGCGTCCACCACATCGCCGGTGGCATAGGGCAGCTGCTCCGGGTGCATCCCGAACCAGACCGCATAGATGCAGGCATTGCCCTGCCGCAGGCGCAGGCGGCAGTGCCGCCCCTCCGAGACAGGGTAGACTCCCTCCACCACGGCCTTTTCCAGCAGGAACACCGGGGCGGGGTTCTCGGCACCGTAGGGAGCCAGCTGGTCCAGCCGCCGGACGGATTCCACCGTGATGCGGTCGAGATGGATGGACAGGTCGCATTCCAGCGGCGGGGTCACCAGCACCGGGCACTCCCGGGCGGCCCACTCGTTCAGGCGGCGGCGCAGCTCCGGCAGGTTCTCCTCCCGTACCGAAAGGCCCGCCGCCATGGCGTGGCCGCCGAAGCGGAGGAGAAGGTCCTCGCAGGAGGCAATGCAGGCGTGCAGATTGAAGCCCTGCACACTGCGTCCGCTGCCCTTGCCCTCGCCGTGCTCATCAATGGACACCACGATAACGGGACGGCCGGTCTTTTCCACCAGCCGGGATGCCACGATGCCAATGACACCGGGGTGCCAGTCCCGGCCCCAGATCAGGATGACCCGGTCCTCCAGAATGGCGGGCTCGGCCTCCAGCTGGGCCTGCGCGGCCTTGGCGATCTCGCCCTCGGTCTCCTGCCGGGCGGCGTTGATCTCGTTCAGTTTATGTGCCAGCTCGGCAGCGCGTTCCTCATCCTCACACAGCACCAGCTGCAGGGCGGTCACAGCGCTGTCCATCCGGCCCGCCGCGTTGATGCGGGGGGCAATGGCGTAGCTGACATTCTCGGCGGTCACGGGCTTGCCGCCCAGCCCCACCTCATCCAGCAGGGCCAGAAGGCCGGGCCGGTCAGAGTGCTGCAGCAGGTGCAGGCCCGCTTTGACCAGGGTGCGGTTCTCGCCGGTCAGGGGCATCACGTCTGCCACGGTGCCCACGGCGGCAAGGTCGCCGCAGTAGTCCAGCATCTCCTCGGGCGGGCAGCCGTCCAGCGCGGCACAGAGCTTGAAGGCCACACCTGCGCCGCACAGGCCCTTGAAGGGGCTGGTATCATCGGCGCGGCGGGGGTCCACCACGGCAACGGCCTTAGGCAGGGTATCATGGGGCAGATGGTGATCGGTGACGATCAGGTCCACCCCCAGTGAAGCCGCAAACTCAGCCTCCTCCAGTGCGGAGATGCCGTTGTCCACCGTCACGATGAGCTGGCAGCCCTTATCGTGGATGGACTGGATGGCATTTTTGGAAAGGCCGTAGCCATCCCCTTCACGGCTGGGCAGCATACACTTGACGTTGGCTCCCATCCCCTTGAGGTGCTGGTAGAGCAGGGCGGTGGCGGTCACGCCGTCCACATCGTAGTCGCCAAAGACAACAATGGTCTCTTCCCGGTCGATGGCATCGAGGATGCGGGCACAGGCCTTGTCCATGTCGGTCAGGAGCATGGGGTCGGTCAGCTCCTCCTCGCCCGACAGCAGGGTCAGGGCCTCGGCAGGGTCGGTAATGCCGCGTGCAGCCAGAATGCCCGCCAGCAGGCCCGCCTCCTTCTGCTGGGCGGCCAGCGTCATCTGATATTTTTCCTCGCTCCACGGCTCCCCATCCATCGTTTCCATGGCGCGGTTTTCCAGCTCCTCAGTGCTCTGCTGGGCAATGGCCGCGGTCAGCTCTTTCAGGGCGGAGCGGTCCAGCAGCTTCAGGTTCCAGGCCCGGTAGGTCGTCATAACAGTCCCTCCCCAGTCAGGCCGTCATTGGCCAGCATTCCCTGCAGCGCGGCGATCTCGCTGGAAACATCCATGGCAACGTCAGAAAGCAGGTTATCATACAGGTTGCTGTAAGCCTGATTCAGGGTGTGCAGGATGCCCGCGATATCCCGGCGGATGGTCTCTGCATTTTCGCCCTGCTGGCCCTGCACATCGTTGTAGGTATGCAGCAGCTTGAGGGTGGTGGGGATATAGTATTCCGCAAAGCGGCGGGCCTTGGGCAGGCTTTCCGGGTGCGCTTCCAGCCACTCGCAGATGGCGGTGGTGGTCTTTTGCATCGTTTCCAGCTCTTCCCGGCCCTGCGCGTCCTGCATGAGCTGCTGTTCCTGTTCCAGCACCTGCGCAAAGCGGCGGATGGTCTCAAGGTTCAGGGGCGTTTCGGCGGTATCCCCCTGCTCAGGCTGTGCGGGGGCGGGCTGAGGCTCCGGGCGTTCCTGCGCGGCGCGGTAATCCTCCGCCGTCAGGTACACAGTCTCCGTTTTCTCATCCAGCCATGCATTCAGCCAGCCCTTGCGGATGCTTTTTTTCAGCCGCTTGAGCGTTTTTTTCTTTTTCTGGTGGGTCAGGTCGGCCAGCATCTCCACCGGCAGGCCCTTGCCGCCGTCCATGCTGTCGGCAAGGTCTGCCAGCTGGCCCATCTGCCTGCCCGCTTCCCTCTGGGAAACGCCGCAGGCCGCCATCCAGCCAAAGCCCGCCGTTGCAAGGCCCAGCACGCTGCTGACGATGCCAAGCACATTGTAGGCGGTGTTCATAGCGTAGTCCGTGCCCGTCATCAGGATGCCGCCGCCCTCAGCAGTCGACACCACAACGTCGCCCAAAGCAGCCGGCGAAATAAAGCCCAGCCCGATGAGGCAGCCCAGCGTCCCCAGCCCGAAAAGCACCGCAAAGATGATGCCCACGGCCAGCAGAGCCACGCCCGAGCTGTAACGCTCCTTGGCGCATTTCCGCAGCTTTTCCACCGGGGTCAGCTCCGGGCGCGATGCAAAGAAATTTCTGGCCCACTGGGGCATCCCGGCGTACTGCTCTGCCGTGCCGCCGTTGGCATGGGCCTGCCGCCGGCTCTGGTAGTAGCTGTCCCGGGCCTGCCGCATGGCCTTGCCCGCCTCCGAGATGCCGTAATTGGCCGCATGAACAGCGGCCTTGCCCACATCAAAGGCCCGGTCGCCGATGTCCATGCCCCGGCCCTCAAAGCCGTGGGCAAAGGCATCGGACATGGTGTCGCCAAAGGCGCGCAGCTGCTCTTCCAGCTCCTGCTGCACCTGTTTTCCCTCGTTTTCTTGTGTTGAATCGTTTTCACGATGATTCATCAATATTCTCACCCTTCTGCCGGTGCATACCGGCTGATGATGGCGCGGGCCACCCGCAGGCCATCCACGGCGGCGCTCATGATGCCGCCGGCATATCCGGCTCCTTCGCCGCAGGGGAACAACCCCTTCAGGCGGACGTGCTGCAAGGTGTCTTGGTCTCTGATGATGCGGACCGGGGATGATGTACGGGTTTCCACTCCGATCATGGTGGCTTCGTTGGTAAGGAAGCCGTGACTGTATTTGCCGAACTGCTGGAAACCTTTGCTCAACCGGTTGGCTATGAATGGCGGCATCCAGAAGTGTAGGGGCGACGATACTAAGCCGGGTGCGTATGAGCTTTCGGGCAGGTCGTAGCTGAGTTTTTTCTTCGTGAAGTCTGCCATGCGCTGTGCGGGCGCCGTTTGCTTCATATTGCCTTGTTGCCAGCAGAGGTACTCTAGATACTCTTGAAAATGCATCATACTCAATGGAGAATTGGCAGTTGACAATTGACAATTGGCTGCGCTGTCGTGCTGCATAGCAATTGTAAATTGTAAATTGTCAAATCGTAAATCACACGATTCTTCTATTCTTATCAATGAACTGCTGTTTCACTTTCTTAAGCTGCGTAGCAATACTGGCATCCAGACGGAAGTCGTTGATGTCGAAGATAAAACCACCTTCAATGGAGGGATCCACTTCAGTCTGCAGCTCCATGCTGGCATGCAGCAGGGAGGAAGCACTGTCATGGATGCGCTCCCGCACTTCCTGGCTGACGGGAACGGCTGTTATCAGCTTTCCTACACCGATATGCTTGTCTTTCCGGTACAAATCCAGAAAACTCAGGCAGATGTACTGGAGAAAGTTTTCCCGCCCGTTCTTCAACACCAGGGTCATGAAACGCGCAAACTCACGGCCCGCAGG
>OICE01000472.1_pt1 | contig 11703 bp, 13 predicted proteins | sample 1581171 | NCBI WGS metagenome assembly OICE01 (sample SAMEA3882545, study PRJEB24775) | human gut metagenome | biome: human-associated habitat; feature: intestine environment; material: feces | place: Netherlands | collected 2009/2010 | reverse complement strand
AAGGGTATCACCATGATCCCTCACATTCTGGGGGTTGTGCTGCTCAGCATTGTCATGGCGGTTTTTGCTGTTGACTGTGGTGTTACTGTTACTACAATTTTGAAGTTTAACAAGCGATTAAAAGTTATGGATGAAATGGCTGCGAAAATACATAAATTATCCGATGAAATCGGTGAAAATATCTACGAAAATGTGACAACTGCAGTAGAAAAATCGGAGGAGTTCCAGGAAACACATGAGGAACTTCTCACAAAAATTTCAGACAAAAAAGAAAATATAAAAGAGATTCCAGCGAATGCGAAAGCAAGGATCGAAGAATCTGCTGAGTCAACAAGGATGAAACTGGCGGAGACAAAATCATCCACCAGAGAAAAAATAGTACTCTCTGCGGAGGAAAGAAAAGAAAGAATTGCAGAGTCTGCAGAAAATGCAAGAGAGAGATTTGCTGAATCGACCGAAGCAGCAAAAGAGAAAATTGCTGCATACAAAGAAAACAGAGAAGCAGCCCGACTTGCAAAACAGCATGAGAAAGAGGAACTTGAACGCAGATACAAAGAATTATTTGCAGAGAAGAATTTTGGTTTCAAGCGTCTGATGAAGGCGTTCCCGGATATGACTTCCCGTGAACAGAATGAATCTTTGCAGAAGTATAAGAAATATTTTAATATTAGGAGAAATAAAAATGATCAGAACAGTTAATACAGATGATATCGTAAAAAATATAAAAGAAATGTGTATCGAGGCAAACCATTATCTTTCCAAAGATATGGATAAAGCCCTGAAAGATGCCACCGTTTCTGAAAAATCAGAACTTGGTAAAAAAATATTAAATCAGCTTCAGGAGAACTTGAAAATTGCAGATGAAGAGATGATCCCAATCTGTCAGGATACCGGAATGGCAGTTATTTTTCTGGAAGTCGGACAGGATGTTCATTTTGAGGGAATGGCAATCGAAGATGCGGTAAACGAAGGTGTCCGTCAGGGATATACGGAAGGGTATTTAAGAAAATCAGTCGTTGGTGATCCTATCATCCGCGAAAATACGAAAGACAATACCCCAGCGGTGATCCACTACAGCATTGTTCCGGGAGATAAAGTGATAATTACAATTCTGGATGAAAGAGTAGGCGATTATGTGAAAGAGTATTTAATTGGGATAGGCATTGGAACAGATAAAATAATTAGAATAAATTTCTCGGATTTATGTGGTAATAAAGTCTTTGATATATAACAAAGGAGTATGGGAAATATCAGGCTAATTGTGAAAGTGAGACACATGTAAGGCAATGGGATGAACGCAGATTATTTTCATTGTTAGAAGAAAAATTTGAAATAGAAAATATGATAAAAAGCTGTAACAATAAAAATATTGATGATATGATTTTGTTTTGTAACAGTATGATAACAATATTAAATAAAATGAAAGAAAATTAAAAAGATACCTATTAAGAGGTTTATTTGTGTTGCAAAAAATGATGTGTAAGATGAAATGACAAAATCGAAAAACATAGGCTACTTTAAATTATGTAAAGTAATACTTGAGAAAAATCATAAAATAATATACAATATAAAAAGTGAAAATAAAAACAGATAGGAGTTGTTTATCATAAATATAGTTAAAAAATCCTTATCGCACTTAAGAAAATCAGTAAAAATAACAATAATAATGGTTATTGCAGGAGTAATGCTAACAGGATTAGCACTTTACATATATAAGCCAACATATAGTGTAACATTAAATAATGAATTTATAGGATATACACAAAACAAGAGCCAACTACAATTACGAATAAACGAAGCAATGAGAAAAGGAGACGGCGAAAACATAGCATTTATGCAAATAGACAATATGCCAGAATATAACCTTTGCTTACTAAAAAGAGACGTTGAAACAAACGACGAAGAAATATACAACAAAGTAGTTGGAGACGGAACTATATATTATAGATATTATGCTATATTAGAAGATGGAGAAGAGAAATACAATGTTTCTAAATTTGAAGAAGCAGAAGATGTTATACAACAATTAAAGGACAAAGAAAGCACGAATTCTGATAAAATAACAATATCAGAAAAGTATGATACTACAAAAGCAGAATTCACTGATGTAGAAACCTGTGTTTCTTCATTGTATAAGAAGAAGGTTGTTAAGGTAACAAGAGCAAGTGGAATATCTGCAGCTGGAGTAAATACTTCAGGAGAAAAAATAAATTTAGGCATATCTTTAATCAGACCAGTTTCGGGAGTAGTAACTTCAAGATTTGGTGGTAGATGGGGAAGAAACCATAATGGAATAGACATAGGTGCTCCAAAGAACACTCCAATACAAGCTGTTGCAGCAGGTGTAGTAACAGCAGTTGTAGACGACGAATGGGGTGGCGGATACGGTAGACATTTACTAATATCTCACGGAAACGGAGTACAAACATTATATGGACATTGTAGTAGCTTAAATGCTTATGTGGGACAAGAAGTTTCTCAAGGACAAGTTATAGGATACGTAGGAAGTACAGGAAGATCATCGGGCAACCACCTACACTTAGAAATAAGAGTGAACGGGGTAGCACAAAATCCACAAAACTACTTATATTAAATAAAAAAACAGCCGTTAGGCTGTTCCAGACTGTTGACAAAGTATACTTTGTTTAACAGTCTTTTTTTATGAAAAGTATTTGTTACATACTTTAATTGCATGATTTTTAATAACCAAAGATCCTGCTTCGTGCAACTTGGCAATGAAAACTGGCGAGTTATTAACATATGTAGCAAACTCGGTTATACACGAAGAAAAAGTAGTTAAATTAGGGTATTTTGCACTGATATTATCTAATACTAAATAATAACAACCTTTGTAATTATATAACATAGATACCTTTGAAATTTTATCTACATCATACAAATTCATTGAAGATAAAGACTCGGCAAACTGGCAAAAATCTTCAAAGTTAGCAAATTGATAAATCAGAGAATGAAAAGAACTGCTAGGGCTTTTTCTAGATACCTTAAATCTCTTTTTTGCAGGAGAATTTACTCCATCTAAACTCCTTGTGATAGTTAAAATAAAGCTACCACTATCTAAAGCGATTGTTTCTACTTTAAGATTATAATTATCAGTGGAAAAGCCGTAATCTCTTTCTGCCTTATCTAAAACTGCCAAAAATAATGACTCAGTTTCACCAGAGTTAGACATAAAAGAGTGTAAATCTATATCATTAGCCTTTAAGTCATCCATATTTAAAGTTATCTTAATTTTGTTATCATTTACCTTCTCAAATTTCATTTGACATCCTCCTATTGTTTACTTCTATTATACTACTAAATTGCAAGTATTGGAATGAGTAAAATATGGAAAATATAATATTAATATATTATATTAAAAAACTTCTAAAAGTGTAATTGATAATATATCACATAATAATAAAAAAATAAAGAAAAATGGGGAAAATAAAAAAATATATTTTAGTATAAGTATTGAAAAAATCTACTTTTCAATATATAATACAAGTGGAAAAAGTGTTTTAAATAGTATTTCCGTAAGAAATATAACATAGGAGGAATAAAATGAAGAACAAAGGCACATGGGTATGTATATTATTTATTTTAGCAGGACTTGTAATAGGAGGACTAATAGGACAACTAACAGAAGGAGTGAATTTCCTATGGTGGCTATCATATGGCCAAGAATTTGGGCTAACAGAACCATTACAATTAGACTTAGGAGTTGTAAGACTAACATTTGCAATAATGTTTAAAATAAATATCGCAAGTATAATAGGGGTAATTATTTCTATGATTATATATAGAAAAGCTTTATAGGCAATGGCGGAAAGGACATAATTTGATAATAAAAAAATTACCGGTATTAGAAAGACCTTACGAAAAAGCACAAATGTATGGAATAGAAAACTTATCAAATGCAGAATTATTGGCAATAATAATAAAAACAGGAACAAAGGAAAAAACATCAATAGAACTTGCGCAAGAAATTTTATCAATAGAAACAAATGGAAAAGAGAACATACAATTTTTACAAGATGTTACAATACAAGATCTAACTAAAATAAAAGGAGTAGGGACTGTAAAAGCTATACAAATAAAAGCTGTATGTGAACTTAACAAAAGAATGGCAAGACCAATAAACAAAGAGATTATAAAAATAGGTCGTCCATACGATGTGTATCAATTATTAACAAATGAAATGAGATATGAAAAAAGAGAAAAATTAAAAGTATTAGCTTTAAACACACGAAATATATTGTTAAAGATTATAGATGTCTCACAAGGAGGGACCAGCTCAATAGCAATAGATTTAAAAGATATTTTGTCAGAACCAATAAAAATAGGAGCTGCCAAAATAATACTAGTACATAATCATCCGGCAGGTAGTACAATACCTAGTCAACCAGATATACAACTAACCCAAAAGTTATATAATGTAGCTTACCAGTTAGGAATAGAATTTATAGATCACATAATAATTGCAAAGGATAAATACGAAAGTATTTTTAGAATGGCAAAGATAGGAGAATAATAATGGGTATTTTTTCATTAGTAGGGTCAAAAGATATAGGAATGGACCTAGGAACATCAAATATTTTATTAACAATAAAGGGAAAAGGAATAGTTTTAAATGAGCCAGCGGTTGTTGCAATAAAAAGGCAAAATAACGAAATAGTTGCAACAGGTCACGAGGCCAAAGAGATGATAGGAAGAACTCCTGAACAAATTAGAGCTGTAAGACCTATGAAGGATGGAGTTATTGCGGACTTTACAGCTACTCAATTAATGATAAAAAACATTATAACAAAGGTGTGCAAAAGATATAATGTTGGCAGACCAAGAGTCGTTGTTGGAGTTCCTTCTGGGATAACAGAAGTAGAAGAAAGAGCCGTAGAAGAGGCTGTTTCACAAGCTGGGGCAAGAGAAGTATTTTTAATAGAAGAGCCAATGGCAGCAGCTATTGGAGCAGGTCTTGATGTTGCAGAACCAACAGGAAACATGGTTGTCGATATAGGTGCAGGAACAACAGAAGTCGCAGTAATTTCGCTTGGTGGAATTGTTGTAAGTGACTCTATAAAAATTGCAGGAGATGCAATCGATGATGAAATAATAAACTATATAAAAAATAATCTAAACCTAGCAATAGGCTACACAACCGCAGAGCAAGTAAAACTAGAACTAGGATGTGCAATGCCACTAGTAACACAGAAATCACTAGAGATAAGAGGCCGTGAATTAACAACAGGACTTCCAGAAAATAAAATAGTGACATCTGAGCAAGTACAAGAAGCAATGGCTCCTATAATAGAAAGAATAATTGATTTAATAAAAGCAACATTAGAAAAAACGCCACCAGAGCTAGTTTCAGACATAATAGAAAGAGGAATAACTTTAACAGGAGGCGGGGCTCTAATAAAAAATATAGATACAGTAATTTCACAAAGAACAGAAATACCAGTATATATAGCAGAAAGACCACTTGATTGCGTTGCAAACGGAACAAGCAAAACAATAGAAGACATGGATAAATTAAGAACAGCACTACTAAAAAGAAAAAAATAATATTTATCTAGGAGAAAAAGATGTATAAAAACAAAAAAACAGGAGTAATTGGAATAACAGTCACAGTTATTATTTTAATTTTGATTGTAATAATTTCAAATATTAAGATAGAGGACTTTTCGCACGTTGGAGGTGCGTTAAGCTCTTTTGTCATGCCGGTTCAAAATGGAATGACATATATAAAAAACAAAATAAAGAAAAATGATACATTTTTTTCAGATTTAACAACATTAAAAGAAGAAAATAAAACATTAAAAGAAAGAAATAGTGAATTAGAAAAATCACTAAGAGAGCTCGAAATAATAAAATCGGAAAATGAAACATTAAAAGAATATGTAAATTTAAAAGACAAATACAAAGAATATACTACTGTCCCAGGATATGTAATAAACAAGAGCGCTGACAATTACAGCAATATTATAGTGATAAACATAGGTTCAAAGGATGGAGTTGAAGTAAATAAACCAGTTATAGCAGATGAGGGACTTGTTGGACATGTTATATCTGTTACAGAAAGCACAGCCAAAGTGCAGACACTTGTGGACACCTCGAGTGCTGTTAGTAGTGTGGTAGGAACTGCAAAAGACTCACTTGTTGTAAAAGGAAATCTAGACAATAGAAATTTATTAAAAGGAAGCTATATATCAACAACAGCAACATTATTAGAAGGCGACAAAGTAGAAACATCAGGACTTGGTGGAATATATCCAAAAGGAATTACAATAGGAACTGTAAAACAAATAATTCCAACGAAGAATCTAACAAACAGATATGTTTTAATAGAACCAGCAGTAAACTTCAACAAACTAGAAACAGTATTAGTAATATTACATTAAACATTAAGGAGGATCACAAAATGAAGAAAGCACTTTCGATATTATGCTTAATATTAACATTTTTCATAATATATTTTTTGCAAGCTAATTTCTTCACATGGTTTAATATAGCAACAATAATGCCAAACGTGTATGTTATTTTAGTACTATTTATAGGCCTATTTGTAAAAAGAAAAATAGGACTAGCATGCGGAATAGGGTTTGGATTATACTTAGACATTGTGCTAGGCAAAACGATTGGAACATCTGCATTGGCCCTAGGGATAGTAGGTCTGCTTGGAGAAATACTGAGCAAAAATTTTTCAAAAGACAGCAGATTTATAGTTTGCTTAATGGTAATAGGAACAACGGCTGTATATGAAACAATTGTGTACTTATTAACAATGCTTAGAACAGAAGGAACTATTGAGATACTAGCTTTTTTAAGAATCCTTTTAATAGAAATGTTTTTCAATGGACTAATTACAATAATCATTTATCCATTAATAAAAAAAGCTGGGTATTATTTAGAAAATTTATATGATGATAAATTTATATTAACGAGATATTTTTAAAATAAAACAAGGAAAAGAAGGTGAGCTATTGGGAAAAGGGAAAGAAAAAAATAACAGAATAAGATACAACATCATAACAATTCTTGTCTATTTGATAGGAATTGTACTATTAGCTCAACTATTCAATTTGCAGATTATACATGGAGCCGAGTACAGAGAAACGTCAAATGTGAGACTGACAAGAGAAAGTGTGCTAAAAGCAGATAGAGGAAATATCAAAGATAATACTGGAACATTATTAGCAGGAGTAGAAGCTCAAAATACAATAGTGTTGTACAAAACCAAAGTAAGTAATCAAGTATTAAATGACACAATATTAAGACTAATAAACCTTTTATCCCAAAATGGTGACAAATATGTGGACAACTTCTTAATGGATGTCAATCCATATAGATTTAAATTAACAGAAGAAGAGTCACAAAAAAAGTGGAAAAAGGCTAACAATATTAACGCAGACGCGACGGCAGAAGAAACCTTTAATTATTTCAAAAATAAATATGAGATAACCACAGACAATGTGGAAGATGCCAGAAAAATAATGGCAATCAGATACGAAATATCTTACCAAGGGTATAGCAACACAAAATCTATACAAATAGCACAAAATATAAGCAGAAATACATTGTTAGAAATAAAAGAAAGAAACTCAGATTTTCCAGGAGTTGAAATAACAGAAGAGCCAAAAAGAGTGTATCCATTGGGAAATACCGCGTCTCATATTATAGGCAGAATTGGAAGAATAGAAGAAGAAGAACTAAAAGGAAATGAAGATACATATGACCAAAACGATATAATTGGAAAGTCTGGAATAGAATATGTATTTGAAGAATTTCTTAAAGGCAAAAATGGCGTAAAACAAATAGATATGGATGTTGAAGGAACTATAACAAATGAGTATATAGCAAAAGAAGCTGTAGCGGGAAATGATGTCATTCTGACAATAGATTCAAAATTGCAAGCAACAGCAGAGCAGGCTTTAAAAAATAACATAGAGAGAATTGCAAATGGGGCCTTTGGAAAGGCGAGCCCAGCTGACGCAGGTGTAGCAGTTGTATTAAATGTAAAAACAGGAGAAGTGCTAGCAATGGCAAGCAATCCAGACTACGATCCTTCTGCATTTGTAAATGGAATAGATGAAAATACATGGAATTACTATATAAATGGAGACACAAAACCCCTAGAAAATAAAGCAATTTCAGCAATGTATTCTCCTGGATCAACATATAAAATGGTAACAGCACTTGCTGGTCTAGAAACGGGAGCAATAACAACTACTGATAAGATAAGGGATACAGGTATTTATAGAAAATACAATAGCAGTTGGAAATGTTGGAAGATAAGTGGACATGGCTATCTAGATGTATCGAATGCAATAGAACGTTCTTGTAACTACTTCTTCTATGAACTAGGAGATAGAGTAGGAATAGATACATTGGCAAAATACTCATACTATTTGGGATTAGGACACAAAACAGGAATTGAGCTGAAAGGAGAAATTCCAGGAGTCCTAGCTAGCAATGAAATAGCAAAGCAAGAAAATAGAGTTTGGAATCCGGGAGAAACTATCTCGGCAGCGATAGGACAAAGCTACAACACATTTACACCAATACAAATGGCAAAATATGTTGCAATGGTGGCAAACAGAGGTAAAAAGCTAGATGTGACAATAGTCAAATCAATAATAAGACCTGATGGAAGCGAAATTCCAAGAAATGAATATGAAAGTAAAGTTAGCGAAAAATTAGGGCTAACTCCTGACAACACAGAAGAGATGAGCTTTAACGAAACTAATATACAAGCTATACTGGAAGGAATGAGAGGAGTTACAAGCGAATCTGGAGGAACAGCATATTCGACTTTTAGAGACTTTGATATAGAAGTAGGAGGAAAAACTGGTTCGGCTCAAACAGGTGTTGAAGGCAAAACAAATGCGTGGTTTGTTGGATTTGCACCATTTGATAATCCAGAGATAGCAATAGTCGTATTTGTTAGAAATGGTGGAAGCGGTGGATATACTGCAGAAGTGGCAAGAGATATAATTGCACAATACTTTGGAATGAACACGTCACAAGTATATGAAGACATGCAAGCTATTCCAACAATTCAAATAATAAATTAAAGGATGTAAAAAAATGAGAAGTTGTATAAGTATCAATTTAAGAAAAGATAATATTGTAATAAAAGTAAATGAGGAATATTCACAAGAAGATATAGTTTACACATTAAGAAAGAAAATTCCAGATTTGAAAAAATTATATCAAGGCGAGCACACACCTATTGTAATAACAGGTAAAGTTCTTAAAAACAAGGAAATAGATGAAATACAAGAGTTAATAAAAAAATATCTTGATGTGCAAATAAAATTTGACAGCCCAAGAACATTAGGACTTCATGGAATCGTAAAAACATATAATAAAGAAATTGCAATATCTGAAACAAAATTTCACAGAGGAGCAGTAAGATCTGGACAAAAGCTGGAGTTTGAAGGAAGTATTGTTATAATGGGAGACGTAAACGATGGAGCAGAAGTCATTGCAGGAGATAATATTGTAATTTTGGGAGCATTAAGAGGACTAGCACATGCTGGAGCAAAAGGAAATGTAAATGCAATAATAGCAGCATCTTCGATAGATGCACCACAGTTAAGGATTGCTAACATTATAAAAGAAAGAGAAAAAGAAGAAATACAAGAAGACAAAAAGACTTATGCATGTTTAGACGAAAAGGGAAATTTAGTAATGCAATAAAAATTAATTAAAACAGAAGTATATGATTGTATACTTCTGTTTTAAAAACTAAGTCAATAGCAATAAAATAAGAGTAATAAATAAGTATGGATCATCTACATGCTCTGTATATAAGAAGAAAATTACCAAAATAAGAAGAATGTCATCAAAATACAAATTGATTCCTAAAAGATTAAATATAGGAGAATCAGAAGATTGACATTTTTCTTTTTGTGTTCTGGGAGAAAAAGTACTTATATTAGACTTCTTTTTCTGACCACCAGAAAAAGATGGGTTTCTTCGTTGAAAATTAAATGCTTGCGAATTTGACCTCTGCTTTTGAGACCTTTTAGAAGGAACATAAGAGGCATTAGGAGGCATATTAAAACCAGGCACTCCTTGTACCATAGTAGGATTTTTAATACCGGAATTAACATATCTCATATAATTAGGAAAACCAAAATAAGGATAATTAGCTACCATCTTTTTTATCACCACCAGATTGATTCATCAAGTTAATAACCTTTTCAATGTTAAACAACTGAATATATTCATCAACTTTTTCCTGTCTGCTAGGATTTAGGTATGGCTTTAAAGAACGCAACAAATTAGCGCCAGAATTGTTAGAAGAACTGTTCATAGCACTCATAATTTTTTGCATTTTCATCATAGTTTCAATGTCTATACCAGAATTATTAGTAAAGTCAGTCCTTGTGTCAGCTTTTGTGTTTTCGGAATTTGAATTATTATTTGCTAGAGAATTCAACATTTCTTTTATATTATCGGGAATCTCCTTGCCATCCATCATTGAGGAAAAATTTTTAAACATATCTGACATATCAGCCATATACACACCACCTAAAACACAAGAAAACACTATTTTTTATGATTAGCATTTCCTTTAATCTCTTTAACAATCTCTTCCGGAGTCTTTGAATTTAACATCTGAGAAACTTGATTCATCTTAGTTTCAAGCTCTTTTTTATCCATCTTAGAAATCATTTTCATAAGTTCATTAAAATCCATATTAGCCATAAAACCCTCCAATAAAATATATTCAAAATAAAAAATATAATACTATTAAAATAATAGTATTATATAATATGAAAAATATTTATAAGTGTTACTCTAAATTATAATATTTTTTATAAAGTTCTAATGCTGTTTCAGGAGTTTCGTTTCCTGTAAAAGCTTTAATTGGTGCAAACTCTTCATTTGGAGAAACTTCTAATAAAAGTAGTTTATCAAAGAACTTGAATGAATCAAATATAAACTTTTCAAATTTATATGAATTTGGAGCAGATGGAACTTCCTTCATGCCTTCTTCATTTATAAATGGATTTTTCTTAAAAGCTCTGTGATAAGGAAGAGAAACATCTACCAATTTCTTAAAAGCGTCGACAGTGAGCAAATGTGATAATATATTCATTTGTTTATATGAATCAAAGTTTGCATCAAGTGCTAAACTCTTTGGATTCACGATGCTTGGCTTAGAATCAACATTTGCAAATATCCATTCTGCAGAATTTGCGTCAGTTTTTGAAATGGACTTACTTGCAATAGAATAATTACCAGAAATTGCAAGCCCTAAAAAAAGAGTATCTGCTGGCTTTGACAATATATTATCAATTCCGCCAATAAAAATCCACTTTATATTATTTTGATCTAAATCTCTAAGTAATCCACTACGAGCAAAAGCTTTAAAAACATCTCCATTTCCATTAGAACCAGTCTTTATAGAATATGGCGAATCTAGCATAACCTTTCCGTCAGTATCAATTATAGGAAAAGTTCCTTGTGTAAAAAACTTTACTTTTTCCTCGGGATAACCAAAAAAATCATGTTTTTTAAAATAAGCTTTTGTAGCCAAATCATTAGAAGGACTAGTCATTACATACCAAGATAAAGCAACACCAAATTGTTCTTGTACTTTTTTTAGGCTATCGCATGCAAACTCAAACAATGATTTCTTTGGTGGAACATCGATCTCATAAGTTCCCTTAGGGCCTTTGTAGCCAAGTCGTG
>OICE01000471.1_pt1 | contig 11812 bp, 9 predicted proteins | sample 1581171 | NCBI WGS metagenome assembly OICE01 (sample SAMEA3882545, study PRJEB24775) | human gut metagenome | biome: human-associated habitat; feature: intestine environment; material: feces | place: Netherlands | collected 2009/2010 | reverse complement strand
AGAATTTGTCTTTGTTTACTCCATATTCCTCTACTTCTTCTGATATTACTGGTCTTGGTCCGACAAAACTCATTTCTCCTTTTAAAATATTTATCATTTGAGGAAGTTCATCAAGGCTTGTTTTTCTTAGGAAGTTACCTAGTTTTGTTATTCTCGGATCTTTTTGTAACTTATGTGTTTTTTCAAATTCGTTTTTTGCATCTTCATTGTTGTCTAAATATTCTTTTAGTTTTTTATCTGCATTTATACACATTGATCTAAATTTGTATAGTCTAAATATTTTTCCATTTTTACCATATCTTAATTGTTCGTAAAATAGTGGTCCTTGGTCTTCTTTTAATATTTTTCTGGCTATATATATTAATATTGTTGTTGGTATAAGTAGTATTATTCCGATTATTGCTCCTATGATGTCTATGGCTCTTTTGGTAATTTTGTATAAGACTTTTGGGTTTGTTTTTATTTCTTTTTCAACTTTTTCTACTCCTGTTGGATAGTCAAATAGTATGTCCTCGTTTATGTCGATTGCCAAATTTCCATTTATGTTCATTGTTGTTTTTTCTGCTACTCCATTTGCCTTAGCCAATTTTTTCACCCCTTATTTTCTTTTATTCTGTATATCCCGTCTTTTTTATTATTGCATCATTCATTTCTTTTACTGTTTCAGAAACTTTGTAGTCTTCTTGTCCAAATAGTTCTTTGTGTAGTTTTATTACATTGCTTTCTAGTGTTACTGGTACTCCATACCACGCTGTTGTTGTTATTCCTTTTACGTTGTATGGCCAGCCTAAGCTTTCTGTTATGTCGAATGATAGTGCACTTGGTATTAGTGCTATTATATCGTTGTTTTCTATGTTTTTGCTTACTCTTGGCAATATTTCGTCTGCGAGTTTGTTTAGTTGTCCTATGTTAAGTGTTTTTGCTTTTTTTGCCATTGCAGTCACTACTGTTCTCATTCTTTCTGTTCTTTTGTAGTCTCCTCCTGCCGTGTATCTAATCCTTGAATATGCTACTGCTTGTACTCCGTCTACTGTTTGTCTGCCTGCTTTTGATAGATGCGATGATTTTACTCCTGAGCTTTGTGATGTTGCATCTATGTAGTCATTTATGTATTTTAATTCTTCGCTTGTTATGTCTATTTCTACTCCATTTAGTGCATTTACTGCTGCTATAACTGCATCAAAGTTAACTGTTACATATTCTGTTATGTTTAGGTCTAATGCTTCGTTTAAGGATTTAAGTGTATTTTGTGCTCCACCATATGAATATGCATGTGTTATTTTGTCTAGTTTTTTGTTTCCGTTTTCTGTTACGTACACATATGTGTCTCTATACACTGATAGAAGTTTTACTTCTTTTGTTTTTTCGTTGATACTTGCTATGATTATGCAGTCGCTTCTATTTCCTGTTCCATAATCATCAGCTCGACTGTCTATTCCAAGTAGCGCAATGTTTCTATATCCTTTTAATGAGTCCTTTGCTTCTTCGCTTATTCCTATTGCTGTTTTGTCGATGTATTCTGTTTTCATTTTACTTAATTTGCTATGTACAAATGAGTATCCTGCAATCGCAATTCCTAATATTATTACTATTATTACTATAAGAACTCTTAAAAAGATTTTTAGTCCTTTATTTTTCTTTTTTATTTTGTATTCGGCTCTTTCTAATTTTCTTTCATATGCTCCGTATTTATATTCTTCTTCGTTTATATTTTGCTCTTTATTGTCTTTCATTCTTTTAGCTTTCATGATGTTTCTCCTTCGCAATTTTTCACTCTATAACTATATCATTATTTTACATTATAAGCAAGTTTTTTGCAGAATTTTGTCGAATAAAATATTATTATTTTATTTATGCTTTTTGCAATATTTGGAAATATTGAGTTTCGCTACTGATATCAGAAAGATAAAAGAACTTGAATTTGTTTTCAAGTTCTTTTATCCTAATATATTTATTTCTTTTTCTAGTTGCTTTATGAAGTATTGTTTGTTTGATTTTATTGGCTTTGCCTCTAGTTCTTTTGCTTGTTTAATTGCTTCGTCTAGTTTGTCAAAGTTTTCTAGTATTTGAAGTTGATGGTCATTTACATGTTCTCCATATTCTTTTAGTCTTGCTGCAGCTATTACTTTTTTTCCTTTTTCTAAGGCTGTTAATATTGTTCCAACTCCTGCATGGCATATTATGATGTCTGCTTTTTCTATATATTCTTCGAATTGTTCTACTGGCATGTAGTCAATTATTTGCATGTTGCTTGATTCAAATTTTGTGCTTCCAGCCTGTACTATTATTTTTTCCTTTTTGCTAATTTTCTTTTCGTCTATTGCTTTTTGTACAGCTTCTAAAAGTCTTGGGAATTTTTTATCTTGCGTCCCTAATATTACGAATATCATTTAATATAGCCACCCCCAACATACTGATTTTGGATATATTTTGTGCATTTCTTCCCATTGCACTACAAATGTGTCTGCTATTGGGTACACTAGTTTTCCTGCTACTGTTCCGCTTGTTCTGTTTGCAAATGTTTCTATAAATATGACTTTGCTTCCAAATATTTTGGCTATATAGCACATTGGAACTGCTGTATGTGTTCCTGTTGTTACTATTACTTCTGGTTGATATTTGAAGAAATAATATAAACTTATAAAGCTGTTTGCTATAAATTTAAAAATGTAGCTTATTGGATATTTTTTGGTTCCATATATTAAGAAGCTCATTTTGTCTCCATATTTCTTTTTTAGGCTTTTATCTACTTTTGTGTTTTCTGTTACTATGTGATAATCATATTTTTTGAACAGCGTTTTTAGTTGCATTAACTCATTTAGGTGTCCACCTGTACTTGCTATAAATAGTACTTTTCTTTTTGGTTCATCCTGACTATTTTCTTCTACTAATTTTTTCGGTTTGCTTGCCTTTTTCTTTTTTATTTGAACACAAATTAATGCTATTGCCAGTACTATTAAAACTCCTAACATTGCTCCCACTGTATCTAGACATACATCTGCAAATTCTCCGCTTCTTCCCGGTACTAACCTTTGGTGTAATTCATCACTGCAAGCAAAGACAAATGCAAACATTGTGCTAAAATCAAATTTGTAGACTCTTTGCCATTTAAATGTTTCGCATGTGCACATTGTTAAGAATCCGAGTAGCATGTACACACTAAAATGTGCAACTTTTCTAATTACTGGATTTATTATTTCTATTGTTCTATCATTGCATTCTAGTCCCAATGTTTTTAATAAGATTTCTGTAAATTGTCTGCTTGTACCAGCCGAAACGCCCCCATCTTGACTAGATAAAGCAAATATTTTACAACATAGGACTATTATACAAATTATCAATATATATCTGATTACATGTTTTAAAATATTTTTGTTCATTTATGAATCCTCTTACATTTTTTCTGGAACTTGTATTCCTAGTAAATTTAGTCCTTTTTCTAGAACTGTTTTTACCATATATGTTATGTATAATCTTGCATCTTGCATTTCTTTGTCTTCTGTGATTATGTGACAATTATTGTAGAAACTGCTAAAGTTCTGTGCAAGGTCTACTAAGTATCTTGCAAGTATTGATGGTTCTTCTTTTTCTGTTACGTTCTTTAATATGCTGTTGAAATTATATAATTGGTTTATTATTTTTTGTGAGTCTTTATCGTTTAATTTTTCCACATTTACTTCTTTAATATTTGGAATATACCCTGCTTTTTCCAATACGCTTTTTGCTCTTACTGTTGTGTATTGAACATATGGGCCTGTCTCTCCATTGAAGTTTAGCATTATATCCCAGTCAAATATTTCGTCTTTTATCCTGCTGTTTGATAAGTCGTTAAATATGATAGCTCCAACTCCTACTTTTTTTGCAACGTCTTCTTTGTTTTCTAGTTCTGGATTTTTCTTTTCTATTATTTCCTTACTTTTTTCTATTGCTTCATTTAACAAGTCTTCTAGTTTTATTACTTTTCCTTCCCTTGTTGACATTTTACCTGTTTTCAATAAAATCATACCAAAAGGAACATGAACTAATCCATTTGTGTATTTCTCGTCTAATCCTAAATATTTAGCTGTTGCAAATACTTGCTTGAAGTGTAAAATTTGTTCATATGATGTTACATATATTGCTTTGTCGAAATCATAAGTTCTTGCTCTATACATTATTGCTGCTAAGTCCCTTGTCGCATATGTTGTTGAGCCATTTGATTTTATTATTAGACAAGGCGGCATGTCGTCTCCTAGTTTTACTACTTGAGCGCCCTCTGATTCTTCTAGTTTTCCTGCCTTTTTCAATGTTTCTATTACTTCTGGCATCTTATCTGCATAAAATGCTTCTCCATTTAAAGAATCGAATTTTACTCCTAGTATATCATACACTTTATCAAATTCTTTCAAACTTAATTCTCTAAATTTCTTCCAAATTTCTACACAGTATGGATCTCCGTCTTCTAGCTTTTTGAAGTTGTTTCTACATTCTTCTAGCACGCTTTCGTCTTCTTTACAAAGGTTGTTTATTCTTACATATATTTGCATTAATTCGTCTATCGGATTGTTTTCAATGTCATATTCTGCTCCCCAACGTTTGTATCCTTCGATTAGTTTTCCAAATTGTGTTCCATAATCTCCTAAATGGTTTATTGATGTAACATTATATCCTAAGTATTTATATATGTTATATAAAGCTTGACCAATAACTGTTGAACGTAAATGTCCTATGTGGAATGGCTTTGCAATGTTTGGTGCCGAGTAGTCTATTACTATGTTTTGTGGTTTTTCTTGTTTTTGGCTTCCAAAGTTCTCTTTTTCGGTATCAAATTCGTCAATTACTTCTTGTGTAATTTGATTTTTATTTAGTTTAAAGTTTAAAAATCCATTTACCGCACTTACTTCTGAGATTTCTTTTATATTTTCTAAGTTTTGTGAAATTTTCTCTTTTATTTCTTCTGCTATTGCTACTGGCGATTTTTTTAGTTCTTTTGCTAATATAAAGCAAGGGAAGGCGTAATCGCCATTAGAGGTATCTTTTGGTACCCCTATGTTTTCTAATATTTTTTCTTTATTTATGTTTGTTGCTTTTTCAATTTCTTCTGCTATTATTTGTTTAAAATCTTTCATATTATTCTTTCCTTTCTTGAGATTAGGGCTTACCTAGTCTCCAAGGCAGATTCCTATGTCTCTTGCTGTTTTTACTAAATCGTCATCCATTTTTATTTTTCTTATATTACTTGTTGGTGTATTTCCTGACACTGCTCCTATTTCTTTGTTTTGTCCAACAACGTCTTCTAGTGTTGCATAATCTAATTTTCCGTTTTTGATAACTGCTATTGTTCCAAATTTTCCTTCCATAGCTAGTTCCATTGCTTTTGCTCCATATTTTGTTGATAATACTCTATCAAATGCAGTTGGTGTTCCACCTCTTTGCATGTATCCCAAAACTGTGCATCTTGCTTCAAACCCTGATAATTTCTCTAATTGTTTTGTTACTATTTCTCCGGCTCCACCAAGTTTTGTGTTATCTACTCCTGCTCCGTTGTCTCTTACATTTTCTACTGAGATGTTTCCTCCTTTTGGTGTTGCTCCTTCTGCTACAACTACTATACTAAAACGTTTTCCAACTCTGGCTCTTTCTTTTATTTTATCTACTGTTTTGTGTATATCGTATGGTATTTCTGGAATAAGTGCTATATCTGCTCCTCCTGCTATTGCTGATTCTAGAGCTATCCATCCTGCATATCTTCCCATTACTTCTAATACCATTATTCTATGATGTGTTTCTCCTGTTGTGTGTAGTCTATCCAATGCTTCTGTTGCTACTGATACTGCTGTATTGTATCCAAATGTTATTTCTGTACATGCAACATCATTGTCTATTGTTTTTGGAACTCCTATTACGTTTAGTCCTTTTAGATAGAAGTCTCTTGCTGATTTTTGTGTTCCATCTCCTCCAAGTGTGAATATACAATCAAATCCATCTTCTCTAACATTTTGAATACATTTATCTGATAAGTCTTGATATTCTATTTCTCCGTTTTCTTTTACTACTTTATAATTAAATAGATTTGCATTTGTTGAAGATCCTATTATTGATCCGCCTTTTGCAAGTATTCCCGATGCGTTTCTATTACCACTAGTGCTTAATCTTATATAATCATTATTTAATAGTCCTCTATATCCATCTACAAATCCATAACATTCTATATCATTTTCTTCTGCTGTTTTTACTATCGCTCTTATAACAGCGTTAAAACCTGCTACGTCTCCTCCATTTGTTAAAATCGCTACCTTTTTTAACATTTTATTTACCTCCTATGTTTAACTTATGAATATTATATCAAAAATACAGAAAATTACAACATTTCTAGCCATTTTACTGAATTTTTCTGTTATTTTTTGGTATATACAGCAAAATTACCCGCTTTAGGCAGGTAATTTTATAATTTTATTGATATTCTACAATATCTATCCACTTACTTAAAAATTCTTGTTCTTCTGCTTTTCCTTTTGTCATTTGTGTTGCTGCAACTATTGGTATCCAGGTTTGGATTTTGTTTTTCTCTATCTCACTTGCATTTGCAAATATTTCTAAGTATCTATTTGCAATTTCGTCTTGTCCTTTCATTGAGAATAATAAGAATGTTCTTGCAGCATCTGCTGACGCATTTCCTTGTGTTGCGTGCGACCAGTCTAATATGCAATACTCTCCATTTTCTTTTACTATTATATTGCTTGGATTAAAATCTCCATGGCATAATTTTGCATGGTTTTTCATTCCTTCTAGTCTTTGTAGCAAATCATATCTTACTTCATTGCTTATGTTTGTTGCTTCTGTTAGTTTTCTTCTAAATTTATCTTTTATTCTACTTAATAAAGGTACTTTCTTTGATAATACTTCTAGTTGTATTTTTACAAAGAATTGTAAATATTCTTCTAATTTTTCTGGATGTTCTTCCATTAATTGGCTTAATGGTTTTCCTTCTACATATTCTGTAATCAAGGCCCATCTATTTTCTATTTTTCCTATTTCTATTAGCTTTGGTACATTTAAGTCTGTTGCTTCTTCAACTCTTGCTAAGTTCAAAGCTTCGTTTAGTATATCCGCCTTTGAGTAGTTTTCTATAAATAGTTTTATTGTTTTTCCATTGTCTTGATATATTGTTTTGTTTGCTCTTTCTGCTATTACATTGTTTAAATTATATTCCATTTTCTTCTCCTCCTTCTACTTTGTGACCATAATATGCTTGTAGATACATATCTTTTATTTCGCTCATCAATGGGTATCTTGGGTTTGTTCCAGTACATTGATCATCAAATGCGTCTTCTGTCATTTCGTCTAAGGTTGCTAAGAAGTCTTTTTCATCTACTCCATAATCTCTTATAGTTGGTTTTATACCAATTGTTTCTTTTAGTTCATCTATTTTCTTTATTAGATTTTCTAGTTTTTCTTCATCATTATTTCCTGTAATTCCTACACTTTCAGCTATTTCTGCATATCTTCTTAGTGTATTTGGATATCCGTATTGTGGGAATGTTCCCATTTTTACAGGTGCTTCTTGGCTATTGTATCTTAGTACTTCGTCTATTAACAAAGCATTTGCAATTCCATGTGCTATATGATGGAATGCTCCTAATTTGTGTGCCATTGAGTGACATACTCCTAAGAATGCATTTGCGAAGGCCATTCCTGCCATTGTTGCTGCATTTGCCATTTCTTCTCTTGCTTCTGGATCATTTGCTCCATTTTCATATGCTCTTGGTAAATATTTAAATATTTTTCCTAATGCTTCTTTTGCAAGTGCATCTGTGTATGGTGTTGCCATCATTGATGCATATGCTTCTAGACAGTGTGTTACAGCATCTATTCCTAATGCAGATGTTAATCCTTTTGGTGCATCCATCATCATATTTGCGTCTACTATTGCCATCTTTGGTAGTAGCTCATAATCTGCTAGAGGATATTTTATTCCTGTTGTTTCATCAGTAATAACTGCGAATGGTGTAACTTCAGAACCTGTTCCTGCTGATGTTGGGACTGCTATGAAGTAAGCTTTCTCTCCCATTTTAGGGAATGTGTATACTCTTTTTCTGATGTCCATAAATCTCATTGCCATATCTAGGAATTCTACTTCTGGATGCTCATATAATACCCACATTATTTTAGCTGCATCCATTGCGCTTCCTCCACCAACTGCGATTATACAATCTGGATTAAAGTCTGTTAGTATTTTTGCTCCTTCTTTTGCACTAGCAAGTGTCGGGTCTGGTTGAACATCAAAAAATGTTGCATGTTCTATTCCCATTTCATTTAATTTGTCTGTTATTACTTTTGTGTATCCGTTTTTGTATAAGAAACTATCTGTTACTATGAATACTCTCTTTTTATTCATTACATTTTTTAATTCTTCTAAGGCTACTGGCAAGCATCCTCTCTTTATATATACCTTCTCAGGTGTTCTAAACCAAAGCATATTTTCTCTCCTCTCTGCAACTGTTTTTACATTTATTAAATGTTTTACTCCCACATTCTCTGAAACCGAGTTTCCTCCCCAAGTTCCACAGCCTAGTGTTAGTGAAGGAGTTAGTTTAAAGTTGTAAATATCTCCTATTCCACCTTGTGATGCTGGTGTATTTACTAACACTCTGTAAGTTTTCATTGTGCTATAAAAGGTTTGTAGCTTTTCTTGTTCTGTTAAGGTATTTATATATATTGATGATGTGTGTCCTAATCCGCCATCTTCTATTAGTCTATATGCTTTGTCCACAGCATCCACAAAATTCTTAGCTCTATACATTGCTAATACTGGTGATAGTTTTTCTCTTGCAAATTCTTCTGACATTTCTACACTTTCAACTTCACCTATTAATATTTTTGTGTTTTCTGGAACATTTATTCCTGCAAGCTCTGCAATACGAGTTGCTTTCTGTCCTACTATTTTTGCATTTAATGCACCATTTATGATTATGGTTTTTCTTACTTTTTCTGTTTCTTCTGGATTTAGTATATAGCAATTTCTTTTTAGAAATTCATTTCTTACTTTATCATATATTGAATCTAGAACTATTACTGATTGTTCTGATGCACATATCATTCCATTGTCAAATGTTTTTGAGTGTATTATTGAGTTTACTGCTAATAATATATCTGCACTTTCATCTATTACAGCTGGTGTATTTCCCGGTCCAACTCCTAATGCTGGCTTTCCGCTAGAATATGCTGATTTTACCATTCCAGGTCCACCTGTTGCAAGTATTATATCTGCTGACTGCATTAGCATATTTGTCAATTCTAATGATGGAACATCAATCCAAGCAATAATGTCTTTTGGTGCTCCAGCTTTTATTGCCGCTTCTAGTACTATTTTTGTTGCCTCTATTGTAGATTTTTTTGCTCTTGGATGAGGACTTATTATCATTCCATTTCTAGTTTTTAATGCTATTAATGTTTTAAATATTGCTGTTGATGTAGGGTTTGTTGTTGGTATTACTGCCGCAATTACTCCTACTGGTTCAGCTATTTTCTTAATTCCAAAGTTTTTGTCTTCTTCTAGTACTCCACAGGTTCTTACATTTCTATATTTATTGTAAACGTATTCAGCTGCATAATTGTTCTTTATTACTTTGTCTTCTACAACTCCCATTCCTGTTTCTTCCACTGCCATTTTTGCAAGTGGGATTCTTGCTTGGTTTGCTGCTATTGCTGCTGCTTTAAATATTTTGTCTACTTGTTCTTGTGTATATTTTGAAAATTCTTTTTGTGCTTTTCTAACTCTGTCAAAAGCCTCTTGTAGACTATCTACACTGTCTACGACTTTGTATTCGTCACTCATATTTTTCCTCCTAGTTTATTAAATATCTTTTGCTTATATGTCATTAGCATAATACCATTATTGTGATTATTTTTCAATGATTTTTTTGCTATTTTGTAACTAATTTTTTATTTGAATTAATTTCTTTTCCTTCCAATATTCTTTTTACAAAATCATTGTCATTGTATATCTCTATTGCCTCTGGAAGGACATCTATTGTAAATTTAGTGTCTGATAGTTTTTCTCCATCGACATTAAATGTAACTTCCTGCTCAAATTCTAATTCAATATGTTTGCCTCTATATTTATGCATTTTTCTTTTGCCTTCGTGTTTTCCTTTCTTCATTTTTAAAAGTAATGGTATCATTTTTAGTCTTGGCATTTTCTCTGCATAATATATGTCTAGTATTCCGTCTGTAAGTTTTGATTTTGGTGCTACATTGAAACCTCCTCCATAATAACCTCCATTACATATACTTATCATAGAGTATTTGTCTTGTATTGTTTTTACTTCTGTTTTTAGTTTCATTTCTTTAAATCTGTAATTGAAGAAAGTATATATTATACTTACATTATACATTTGACTAGCTGGAACTATTGTGTTTCTAAACTTATCAATATTGTTTGCAACTTCTGCATCCATTCCACAGCAAGCAACATTTATAAAATAAGTGTCATTTATTTTAGCTAAATCTATTTTGCTTATTCCTTGTGGAAGTAATTTAATTGTTCTATAAGTATCATTTCCAGACCCTGCCGGTATTATTCCTAATTTGTTTTTTGTTCCAATTATTCCTGCTAGAGTTCTTGTTAATGTTCCATCTCCACCAACTACATATATTACATGTTCTGCATTACAATACTCTCTTGCAATATCTGCACCACTTTTATCTTCAGTTATGTATCTAATTGCATATCTTTTATTTTCCTCTTTGCATATTTTCTCTATATGTGGAACTATTTTTTTATACTTTCCTCTTCCTGCTATTTGATTTACTATAAAAATATACTTCATATCTTCCTATCCTTTTAGTAATTTTAGAACTTCCCCTCTTAAATAATCATTTGCTTCTTCTATTTCCATATTACTTACATCTATTGGCTTACCAAATTTTATGCTTAGTCCTTTTCTAAAAAGCTTGTACTTTCCTCTTATTGCAAATGGAACTATTTTACTATTTGTTTTTTTAGCTATTGAAACTGCTCCATGTCTAAATTTCAATAAGTCTTCATTGGTTCTATTTCTTGTCCCCTCCGGAAATATTCCAACTGCTCCACCATGTTTTAGTATTTCTTCGGCTTCCATAACTGCAACCGGATTTGATTTGTTTCTATGTACTTTTATTGTTCCAACTTTTTTAAAAATCCATCCATGTATTCCTTTAAAAAGACTTTCTTTTGCCATATAATGTACTAGCCTTTTCGTTGATGTTATTACCATTACCGGATCTATTGCATTTACGTGATTTCCTGCAAGGATTATTGGTCCTTCCAGCGGTATATTTTCTTTATCTATTTTTTTGGGCCTATATAATATTCTTAGTAAAACGTTTGCCAGATTTCTAAGGAAATAATATAAAGATTTATCTTCTCTTTTCATAATTATCACTTTTCTTTCTTATTAAACATCCCTTTATTATAATAAGCAAGTAACTTATTATATGTAGATACTTGCTTATACTTAGTTGTTATTTAATTCTTCTTTTACTTCATAATCTTTTGTTCTTAGTGCTGTTATAGTTGTTATTATCGCACTAATGATTACAAATAAGTAAAAGCTTGCTCCTCTATTTAATAATATTGCACTATTTATCATAGTAGCCGGAAATACTCCTTTAAATATTTCTATAAAAGCTCCTTCGCTTACTCCTACCGCACCAGGAGATGGTATTCCAGATACTGTCGCATATAGCATTGCTTGCAATGTTACTATTTGGAAGAAGTTATAACCCGTGAATCCAAATGCAAGATATACCCAATATGGTATGCTGTAATAAATTATTACTTGTATAAAAG
>OICE01000465.1_pt1 | contig 11853 bp, 8 predicted proteins | sample 1581171 | NCBI WGS metagenome assembly OICE01 (sample SAMEA3882545, study PRJEB24775) | human gut metagenome | biome: human-associated habitat; feature: intestine environment; material: feces | place: Netherlands | collected 2009/2010 | reverse complement strand
GTAATACTTTGTGAGAGAGCTTGAATTTACCTGTTTTGGGATCAATATCAAGTAACTTCACTTCTATTTCATCCCCTTCTTTTAAACCGGCCTCTTCTATTGTTTCAAGACGTTTCCAGTCAATTTCAGAGATGTGTAACAATCCGTCTTTACCAGGCAAGAATTCTACGAACACGCCATATGGCATTACTGAACGGACTTTACCTACATAGACTTCACCGACTTCGGGAACGGCAACGATACCCTTGATAATGCGCATAGCATCGTCAATACATTTCTTGTTTGTTCCCGCAATCTCAATGCGACCTACTCCATCAGTTTCTTCAATCGTGATGGTTGCTCCGGTTTCTTCCTGCATACCTTGGATAATCTTTCCGCCCGGACCGATGATAGCCCCAATGAACTCTTTAGGAATAGTCATCGTTTCAATACGAGGAGCATGCGGTTTCAAATCTTTACGAGGTTCGGCTATACATTCGGTTAACTTGTTAAGAATATGTTCGCGACCTTCTTTTGCTTGCAGTAACGCTTTTTCCAAGATTTCGAATGACAGACCATCTACCTTGATGTCCATCTGTGTAGCAGTGATACCATCACGAGTACCTGTAACCTTGAAGTCCATATCACCCAAGTGATCCTCATCTCCAAGAATATCAGACAATACGGCATATTTTTCTTCACCTGCATTCTTAATCAAGCCCATGGCAATACCTGAAACTGGTTTTTTCATGGCAACACCGGCATCCATTAATGCAAGCGTTCCTGCACAGACAGTAGCCATTGAAGAAGAACCATTTGATTCCATGATATCAGATACTACACGTACTGTGTATGGGTAGCCTGCAGGAATTTGTCCTTTCAAAGCACGCCATGCCAAGTGCCCGTGACCGATTTCACGACGACCTACACCACGTTGTGCTTTTGCTTCACCGGTAGAATAAGGGGGGAAGTTGTAGTGTAACAAGAATCGTTCTCTGTGTTGATCCAGAACATCGTCTACGATTTTCTCATCTAGCTTGGTGCCTAATGTGACAGAAGTTAAAGACTGAGTTTCACCACGGGTGAAAATGGCAGAACCGTGAGGGCCGGGCAGATAACCTACTTCGCACCAGATAGGGCGAATTTCAGTTGTCTTACGTCCGTCCAGACGCTTGCCTTCATCAAGAATACAACGACGCATGGCTTCCTTTTCCACATCGTGGTAGTAACGGTCGATTAATGCACCTTTTTCTTCCAGTTCTTCTTCTGTATATTGAGTTTTGAATTCATCGCGGATGGCATCAAAAGCATCTTGACGTTCATGCTTGTTTCTGTTTCCTGAAGCAGCGATGGCGTATGCTTTATCATAACAAGCTTCGCGTACAGCTTTGCGTAAATCTTCATCGTTTTCTTCGTGGCAGTATTCACGTTTTACTGTAGAACCGACTTCTTCCATCAGTTCCATCTGCGCTTTACAATGAACTTTGATTGCTTCGTGAGCAGCCTTCATGGCAGCCAGCAAGTCTTGTTCGCTGACTTCCTGCATTTCGCCTTCTACCATCATGATGTTGTCATATGTGGCTGCAACCATCAGATCCATATCAGCTTTCTCAAGTTGTTCGAAAGTGGGGTTGATAACGAACTGGCCATCGATACGTGCTACGCGTACTTCAGAAATCGGTCCGCCGAAAGGAATGTCGGAAACGGCTAATGCTGCTGAAGCGGCCAATCCTGCCAATGCATCAGGCATATCTATTCCATCAGCTGAGAAAAGAACAATGTTTACGTAAACCTCTGCATGGAAATTATCGGGGAATAAAGGACGCAATGCGCGGTCTACCAGTCGGCAAGTCAGGATTTCATAATCTGAAGCTTTGCCTTCTCTTTTGGTAAAGCCACCGGGAAAACGTCCGAATGCTGAATATTTTTCTTTGTACTCTACCTGAAGGGGCATAAAATCTGTACCGGGAACTGCATCTTTTGCTGCACAAACAGTAGCTAGCAACATGGTGTTACCCATGCGGAGCATTACAGAACCGTCTGCCTGTTTTGCCAGCTTTCCCGTTTCGAGTGTGATGGTTCTACCATCAGGAAGCTCGATCGTCTTAACAATTGGATTGATCATAAAAAATGTTTTAATATATTTTTCGTCTAAAATTCGTGCAAAGATAGGCATTTATTCTTCTAATTTGGTGAGAATGAGATAAAAAGTTACTATGATTACTGTTTTTTTTCATTTTAATGTGTAAGAAGGTGGATAAATGCTTTGACAAACCACGAAAAGACGTATCTTTGCATCCAAAATTATTAAGAGAACACACATTTATATTAATTTTAGCGATGAAAAAGAATGTATATTTTTTGCTCGCACTTCTGTTGATAGGGTTGAGCGCCTGCGACAATGCACCGAAGTTCAAAGTTCAAGGTGAAATTAATGGTGCTGAAGATAAGATGCTTTATTTGGAAGCGTCGGGATTGGATGGCATAGTAGCGCTTGATTCGGCAAAATTGGGCAGTAGCGGAAGTTTTAGTTTTGCACAGAAGCGCCCGGAATCTCCTGAATTCTATCGTTTGCGTTTAGATAATAAAGTGATAAACTTTGCTGTAGACTCTACGGAAACAGTATCAGTTAAGGCTGAGATAAATGATTTTGCGACTGCCTATCGTATTGAAGGTTCGGAAAACAATTTGAAAATAAAGGAATTGGTGTTGTTGCAAGCTGATTTGCAGAAGAATGTGGACAAACTCGGTCAGAACCGTAATATCCCTGCGGGCATCGCACAAGACAGCCTTTTGGCTATGGTAAACAATTATAAGAATAAAGTGAAACGAGAATATATTTTTGCGGCTCCAAATATGCCATATGCTTATTTCGCTTTATTCCAGTCGTTGAATGGGTATATGATTTTTGATCCTTTGACAAATAAGGAGGATGTGAAGTGTTTCGCTGCGGTGGCTACGAGTCTGAATAATGCTTATCCACATGCCGACCGTTCACGCAACTTGTACAATATGGTTATAAAAGGAATGAAGAATACCCGTACTCCCCGTCAGCAGACCATGGAAATTCCTGAAGATAAAATCAAGGAAGCCAGCATTATTGATATTCAGCTGAAAGACTTGAAAGGCAATACACGCAGTCTGACCGATTTGAAGGGTAAAGTGGTGCTGATCGATTTTACTGTATATAACAATGCAATGTCTGCTGCACATAATTTGGCGTTACGTGAACTTTATAATAAGTATGCTTCTCAAGGGTTCGAGATTTACCAGATTTCACTGGATGGTGATGAACACTTTTGGAAAACATCTGCAGATAATCTGCCTTGGGTCTGTGTACGTGACGCTAATGGCGCTTATTCTTCATACATTTCATTATATAATGTAACTAATCTGCCTTCGGTATTTTTGGTAAATCGTAATAATGAATTAAGCGCCCGTGGTGAGAATATTAAAGATTTGGATGAAGCCATTAAAAAACTCTTGTAAAAAGCTAATTATGAGTTGAATTTGTTTAAACATGTTACATAGCATCCTTATAAACTTGACTCGTATTAGATAAAAGTCTATCTTTGCAAGACTTGAAATACCAAAGAGGGTTCCGACATTTCCATGTCGGAATTCTTTTTGTTTTTATAGGCATAACTGGAACAATGAATAATTATATAATTTAAAAGGAGGAAAACATTATGGCTTATATGTCAGAAGAAGGTTACAAGCAACTGATTGAGGAACTGAAATATCTGGAATCAGTAGAACGTCCTAAAATTGTGTCGGCTATTGCCGAAGCGCGTGATAAGGGAGACTTGTCAGAAAATGCCGAATATGATGCTGCCAAAGAGGCGCAAGGTCTATTGGAGATGAAGATCAGCCAGCTGAAATCAACTATTGGTGATGCTAAAATTATTGATACTTCAAAAATGAATGCAGATACAGTGCAAATTTTGACGAAAGTAGAATTGAAGAATGCTAAGACCGGAATGAAGATGGTTTATACTATCGTAGCCGAAAGCGAAGCGAATTTAAAATTGGGCAAGATTTCGGTAAATACTCCGATAGCACAGGGTTTGTTAGGAAAAAAAGTGGGTGATGTGGCTGAAATCACTATTCCGCAGGGTAAAATCAGCTTGGAAGTTGTGAATATTTCATTTTAATATATAAGGCAGGTCCGCTATGCGGGGCTGCCTTATTTAATACTTATAGATATGGCAACAATATTTAGTAGAATTATTACAGGTGAGATTCCTAGCTATAAAGTGGCTGAAAATGACCAGTTCTATGCTTTTCTGGATATCAACCCGTTAGCCAAAGGGCATACGTTGGTTGTTCCGAAATGTGAGGTGGACTATATCTTTGATTTGGAGGATAATGAACTGGCTGCTATGCATGTTTTTGCAAAGAGTGTGGCGCTTGCCATTCAAAAGGTTTTTCCGTGCAAGAAAGTAGGTGAGGCAGTAATCGGATTAGAGGTTCCTCATGCACATATTCATCTGATTCCTATTCAGAAAGAGTCGGATATGATTTTTTCTAATTCGAAGTTGAAACTGACAAATGAAGAATTTGTGGAGGTGGCAACAGCAATCAATCAAGCCTGGGAAGGTGGTGACAAGTAATCTTTTTCTTTCTTAGTAAATATAAAGAGAAGGTGTGTCGTAATACACGATGCGCCTTCTTTTTTTTCATTGACTATAAAAATCGACTCATTTTTTTAAGCTGCGATATTTTGAGGATTTCTTTGATTTATGCGTTCTCAACATCTAAATAGAACAACTGTAAGCTCATAAAACGGTCTAATCAGCCAATCCATACCTTCTTTAGTCATTTTTGCACACATCTTTTTTATATTGAAGGCAATGGCAAAGAAGGCAAAGTCCATGAAGACCTTATCCTTTCCAAAATGGCGGAAACGTTTGTAATTCATATTGTTTTTCATTTGTCCGAACACGGCTTCCGGTTCTATGCATCTCTGTCCTCTGTGTTTCAGCCCTTCCTCTGAGCAGAGCAACTCTTTGGCTTTTTGCTTGTATTTTCTGAGTCTGTGATTCAACTCTATCGTTCTGTTCCCCTTTGCTTTAAAACATCGGCATCTTAGCGGACAGCCTTCACATCTGATGGCTCTGTACCTGGCATTTTCGCTGACATATCCGGATGCTGTTTTCACATGTCTAGTCCCTATCCTTTGCATCTTCTGTCCCATGGGGCAGATACAAAAGTCTTGTTCTTCATTGTAGTAGAAGTTTTCGGCCTTGAACGGGTCCGGTTTGAATCTCGGCCGCTGTTCCATGTGGAAGTAGTTGTACTTGACGTAGGCTTCCATACCGTTTTCTGACATGAAGCGGTAATTCTCCTCAGAACCGTAGCCGGAATCGGCAACCACCGTATGGGCCAGCCTGTCATATCTGCTTGAGAAGGATTGCAGGAAAGGTATCAGGGTCAGTGTATCCGTAGGGTTCGGGAAGAGTGCAAAGTCGGTAATGAACTGGTTCCCGGTGCCGATCTGGAGGTTGTAACCGGGCTTTGTCTGGCCGTTACGCATGGCATCCTCCTTCATTCTCATGAAAGTAGCGTCATTGTCCGTTTTGGAATAGGAATTCCTGTCCTGCAGCGTGTCCAGACGGTTGTCGTATTCCTGTAGCTTGTCCCTGTGCTCTTCCAACTCCTTCAGCTGTTTGCGTTTCTTTTTCAACGCAGTCTTTTCCTCTTTCGTGGAGGGTTCAGGAACCTGTTCGAGTGCTTGACGCAATTCTCCCGCCATTTCAGTCAGCATGACCGGAGTGAACTCAATCTCCTCATTGCTTTCCGATGAGTTCTCCTGGGCGATGACATTGTCTATCTGCCCTAGCAGGATATGTATCTTCTTCATCAGGCGTTCACGGTTCCGCTCAACCGTTTTCCGCCAGACGAAAGTATACTTATTGGCTTTGGACTCAATCTTTGTCCCGTCAATGTATTCCACATTCAAGCTGATGAAGCCTTTGGAAGAGAGAAGGAGTACGGTTTGGGTAAACACCTCGTTGATTTCATTCTTCACCCGGTTGCGGAAACGGTTGATGGTGATGAAATCCGGTTTCTCATATCCGGCAAGCCAGATATAATGGATGTCACGGTGAAGGAGCTTTTCGATTTTCCGGCAGGAGTAGATGTTGTTCATATAGGCATACAGAATGACCTTGAGCATCATCCTGGGATGGTAAGGGCTGCGCCCGCATTCCTTATACAACTTCCTGAAACTTTCAAGGTTCAGGCTCTCAACCAGAGCGTCAACCATCCGAACTGGATCATGCTCTGCAATATCCTCGTCAATTCTTGGAGGAAAAAGCACTGTTTGGTTGGGATTGTAAGGACGAAAATGTATCTTTGTCATAGTATAAAATGTTATGCTTAAAGATACAAAATCTTTAGGTAATAACAAAGCCCCTGCTTGTGAAAGTCGGGGCTTTGTGCATAAAAAAAGAAGGTGCGCATTTTGACACACCTTCTTTTTTATAGGAGGGCGATATAGACAATTGTTTATTTTTAGTATTCCATAAGCCATAAATCAAGGCTTTGATTTTCGCCTAATGAACCTATTTCTTGTACGATGCGTTCTTTTAATCTTAATTTTCTTTTGGACACAGATGTGGGCGAGATGGCTAACATATTGGCGATGTCACCGTTGCTGAACCGTAGTTTTATCAAACAGCATATTTGTATATCACCGTCTGTTAAGGAAGGTATCTGATGACATAGTCTTTTAGTATAGTTATCGAATAATAAATCTATTTTTTCTTTTATTTCTTGCCATAGTTTGTTGTCTATATACTTTGTTGTTTTTAGCTTATTGAATAATTCTGTCTGCTTAATGAGTTGGTTACATAAAAAAGCCTCGCGTTTATGTAGATACTGGTTTTCTTTTGATAGATGTTCCATAGCTTCCAGTTCTTTCGATTTTTCTTTTAATGACTGGGCATAATTGCTTATATGATTTTGCAGGTTATTGTTCTCCAGTTTCAGCGTTTCATTCTGTTGTTGTATTTCTTGTCGTATTTTATTTTGTTCTTTCCATTGTTCTTTTATCTCTAGGCTTCCTTCCATTTGGATCGTAAGTTCTTCTATCCGCATTTTGTTGCGGTTTATCAATGTCTCATTTTCATGTATTTTCATAGTGAAATAACGAATTTTTTCTTCTTTCTCCGATATCTCTTGTTTTTGAGAAACTATTTTTCGTTGGTATAGATAGTTTGTTATTGCTATGATGAAAGACAAAATGATTAAGGCAATGAGCACATTGCGTATGATCCGGTCTTTCTTTATTTGTGACAGATTATTTTCATTGATTATTTTTTGCTGATCATATTTTTCTTGCATCTCTATTAATGCTTTATTGCGATCTGTTTTACCTATTGAATCTTGATAGAACCATAGCTTATTACTGTATTCTACTGCCTTTTTGTAATCTTTTTCTTCTTGACTAATATAATATAGTGCTTGATAGGCGCTACGGGCTGTATGGATATTAGGTGACAGGCAAGCTTGGTTTAGGTAAAAATATGCAGAATCGTACATTTTTAAATAGCGATAAGTATCTCCCAATGAAAATATTCTTTGATCAGTCTTTTTTATTTTAATACAATCTTTTGCATACTGAAGAGCCTTTTTATTTTCTCCTGTTTTAAGAAATAAAAAACTGGTTTCGTTCATGGCGCTTGCCAATATGGTAGGATAGTTATTCACTTGTCCTATTTTTATAGCTTTTTCATAATATTCTATCGCTTTATTATATTGTTTTTTCTGTGAAAATGCTCTGGCGATATATATGAAAGAGAAAGCTATGTATGTTTGGTTGTCGGATAGTTCGGCATTATGATGTGCTTTTTCAAAATATTCCATAGCATAATCATTTAGTTTTCGATACAGATACATTAGTCCTACCTCTGAATTGATAAGAAAGCCTAATTGATAATCATTTGTTTTCTCTATTTCAGTCGCTGCTTCTAGATAAAATGACAATGCATCTTCGGCATGATGACTTTCATGGCGCAAGATACCTTTATAATATAGCGCCAATGCCTTTCTTTGTGCATTATCATGTTTGGTGAAATAAGAGTAAGCGATATTTATTAAAGAATCGGATTGTTCAATTTGGTTTTTATATTGAGCTTGTGTCATCAATAATGCCCATGTGGCATATTGTTCATTTTCAGAAGGAATGTCAGGTTGTATGCCCTGTAATATATGCAGTGCGCTGTCGGGATATCTGTACATCATTGCTTCTGCCTTTGCCAATTCGGGTTGGAAGGCTGTGGGGTAGTTCTTGTTGTGTGTACAGGATATCAGACTGATAATTATGCTAATTATTAGCCCTGCATATTTGAAACTGCTCATAGTAATCATTTCTATATTATTGGCGATAGGAATCTTATGGGATATGTTGCGTAAGTGAATGAATTGGTTGATTTTATAGGAAAAGTTTGAAGATTGATGTTTTCTGATTTATCCTGCCATGGTATAATATAAAGGGATGTGCCTGAATTATTTTAAATACGGAATAAAAAATCAGGCATGTCCCTTCATTATAGCTGGGGTAACCCTTTGAATTGTCTGTATACCATTTTTAAAGTAGTTAAAATCCTAACTTTAATTTTACAAACTGTTTGATGAATTGTACTGTTCCATCAATCCCCAATACGGACGAATCAATGCATAAGTGATAAGTTTCGGCAGCTCCCCACGTTTTGTAACTATAATAATTATAGTAAGCCGACCGTTTTTTATCTGCTTTTTCCATCAATTCTTCAGCGGCTTCTGTAGAAATATGATGGATATGCATCAATCTTTCGATGCGTGCTTCTTTGGAAGCAGAAACGAATATATTAACGCAACGGGGATGGTCACGCAAAATGTAGTCGGCACATCTGCCGACAAACAGACACGATTGTTTTTCAGCCAGTTCACGTATTACGTCGCTTTGTATTTTGAACAAAGCGTCATTGCTCAGACAACTGCCATAGGGAATGGCTCCGTCGCTGATAAAAGGAAAACGTGTTCCGAACAGACCGCCGATAATGCTTTGAGAAGCTTTTTCATCTGCTTTTTCAAAGAATTCCTTGCATAGGCCGCTCTCTTCCGAAGCTAGTTTGATTAATTCTTTATCGTAAAAGGCGATACCAAACTCTTGGGCCAGTTTTTCGCCTATCTCTTTTCCTCCACTGCCTAGTTGGCGTCCTAGGTTGATAACATAATGCTCGTTCATAGTCGTTGTCTATTGATTATGTGGGCAAATATAAGGAAACTAATTTTTAATTCTTAATTTTCAACTTTTAATTTGTTACCGTGGGTCTTAAAAATCTTGAACTGGCGGTAAAGCATGATTCCTGCGACAACACTTGCCGCCAAGTCTGATATTGGCATACTCCACCAAATTCCTGCTGATCCCCAGCAAAGAGGGAGCAGGATGATGCTGAGAAGCAAGAATAATAATTGTCGGGTTAATGACAGGAAGATGGCTTTACCGGCCATGCCGATACTTTGAAAAAAATTGGACGTTACCATCTGAAACCCGATAATGGGAAAAAATATGACTACAATGCGTAAGCCGGTAGCTGATAGCTGTATCAGTCCCTCATGAGTGGTAAAAGCGGATACGGCCAATTCGGGCATCAGTTCACCTACTAGAAAACCGGTTGTTGTAACAGCGGTGGCGCCATAAATGGTAAGTTTTAATACTTGGTTTACACGATGATATTGTTGGGCGCCAAAGTTATAACCGGCTATGGGTTGCATTCCTTGATTCAGCCCCATCACAATCATGACGAACAGGAAAACAATCCGGTTTACAATACCAAATGCGCCAATAGCCAGATCGCCATCATATTCTTTCAAACCTTTGTTAATGAAAATAACAATGAAGCATGCTGCCAGATTCATCAGGAACGGAGACATACCGATAGCGATGGTGTTTTTTACGATTGTACCGCGCAGTTTGTAAATGCCTCGGCGGAGATGAAGCAACTCGTTCTTGTTGGTGAAGGTCTTGAATTGCCACACCAGTGAGATGATTTGGGCCAGAATGGTGGCAATGGCGGCACCCTGGATACCCCAATGGAATAGATAGATAAAGATAGGGTCAAGGATGGTATTGATAATTACTGTGGTGATGGTGGCTGTCATTGCTTTTTGTGGATGCCCCGAAGCGCGTAGTAAGGCATTCAGTCCCAAATACATGTGGGTTATAACATTGCCCAGCAGGATAATGACCATGTAGTCTCGTGCATAGGAGATGGTATCCGGGCTTGCCCCGAAGAAGTAGAGAATAGGATCAAGGAAAAGCAAGGTTAATATACTGAATCCTATACCTATAATAAAGTTCAGCGTAACTACGTTACCCAAAATGTTTTGGGCGGTAGCATAATCTTTCTGTCCTAATTTTACGGAAACTAATGTGGAGGCACCCACACCGACCAGTGAACCGAATGCAGCCGCCAGATTCATCAGCGGGAAGGTGATAGCCAGTCCTGAAATAGCCAAAGGGCCTACACCGTGACCGATGAAGATGCTGTCTACCATATTGTATAGGGAAGATGCCGTCATAGCGATAATGGCGGGTATTGCATATTGTAAAAGTAATTTTCCGATTGGTTGTGTTCCCAATTCTGTGGGGGTTCCTGTTTTTGCCATACTTTATTTTCTGTCTTTTTACCTGTTTAACCTGAATTCGGCTGCAAAGGTACACAAAAAATGAGTGTGAGGGAAAAGTTTGTTTATCTTTGCATTTAAAAAAATAAACGGAATAGAATTAATGAATAGTCAAAAAGGAATAGTGGGCTGCTTGCTATTGGCATGCACCTTACAAATGTCGGCACAAGTAAAAACGTATAAGTATCGTGTAAACTTTCGCGATAAGGCGGAAACAACCTATGCATTGGACAAGCCTTCGGCTTATTTGTCCGAACGTGCTTTGGAGCGTCGCATGAAACAGGGATTGCCCGTTGATTCTACAGATATTCCTGTGTGCCGGAGCTATATAGATATGCTGGTCGGAAAAGGAGCACAGCTTGTATCCAAAAGTAAATGGAACAATACAGTGGTGGTAGAAGTGGTCGACACCACCTTGATAGAACAAATAGCGAGGCTGCCTTTTGACAGCTGTCCGGAAAGTGTGGACAGCTCCCGACAGTATTCCTGCCCGCAATGCCAACCGTAAAAAAGAGGTGACCAATAGGGTGACAAAGAGTAATAACTATTATGGGGATGCGTGGCGGCAGATTGCTGTTCATCATGGGGACAGTCTTCACGCTGCAGGTTTTCGTGGGAAGGGGATGCAGATAGCGGTCATTGATGCCGGTTTTTATAATGCTGATGAAATCAGTGTTTTCAAAGGAATGGACTTGTTGGGAACACGCGATTTTGTAAATTCTCACTCGGATATTTATGCCGAGAACTATCACGGCATGAAAGTGTTGTCTTGTATGGCTGCCAATAAGCCGAATGTATTGGTCGGCACGGCTCCCGAAGCTTCATATTGGCTTCTCCGTAGTGAGGATGATGATACGGAACAGCCTGTGGAAGAGGATTATTGGGCGGAAGCTTTGGAATTTGCCGATAGTGTGGGAGTGGATGTGGTTAACACTTCATTGGGATATTATGAGTTTGATGATACGACCATGAATTACCGGTACCGTGATTTGGACGGGCATTATTCATTGATGTCTCATTCCGCTTCTTTGGCTGCCGATAAAGGATTGGTGTTGGTATGCAGTGCCGGAAATTCGGGCACCGGTTCTTGGAAGAAGATTACGCCTCCGGGCGATGCCGAGAATGTGCTGACGGTGGGTGCTGTCGACAAGGAAGCTGTTCTGGCTCCTTTCTCGTCTGTAGGGAATACGGCAGACCATC
>OICE01000459.1_pt1 | contig 11903 bp, 10 predicted proteins | sample 1581171 | NCBI WGS metagenome assembly OICE01 (sample SAMEA3882545, study PRJEB24775) | human gut metagenome | biome: human-associated habitat; feature: intestine environment; material: feces | place: Netherlands | collected 2009/2010 | reverse complement strand
GGGAGTGTTGAAGATTACGTCATCTTTCTTTTGGTCACCTAATCCCCAACCATCGAGGATCATTAAAAGGGCTTTCTTACTCATAATATTTCAATATTTAAATTATCACTCTGATTTTCGGGCGCAAAGGTACAAAAAAGATGGTTACGTAAACGTTTAATCTATGTTAAGTTACAGGGCAGAAGTGCACCAGGCTATGAATATTTTTCTTACTTTGTAAAATTACTTTCAATATGTTGATCGAAAAACTATTATTATGAAAACAACTTTATTTTGTATCTTACTTTTGTTATCGGGTATAGTATCCGCACAAACAATCGACCATCCTCCTTTCAAAGCCCGATCAGGAAGTATTTCCAACATCACCCGCATAGAGCGCACTCCCGAGAACACAAGAGTATATATTCATGCTATCTTCCGCCCGCACTGGTGGATCATGGAGGATGGAGATACCTATCTGGAAGATGCCGCAACCGGCAAGAAATATCTGTTCAAAAGTGCTGAAGGTATCGAACTCAAAAAAGAAGTCTATAGGTTCTGTCTGAGCATTACCAGACACGGAAAATGCATCTGAGAAATCCCACTCTGTGTAATTTTCTTTTATATATGCATGTTTTTTAACAATCAGATTTTCCTCTGCGTGTGCTCTTTTGACTTCCTCATCATCACTCTCTTCGCCCTCATCGTAAGCAGATATTTCAAAAGGATTTTTATTAAACAATGGAATTCTTAATATCCGGTCATCTAATTCTTCCTTTGATAAATCTGTATATCTTTCATCATGTGCTGCTCTCTCATTTATTGCCAGATACATTTTCATCAGATACTCTATATACTCTCTGAACTCATCATTAGATACCATACTGTGACGTCCATCATAAGTGCCGGATATTCCATTATAAGGTCCATTTTTCAAAGCAAACAGGAACACTCCATCCAGATATCTTTTCAAAAGATGATACCCCTCCGGCAGTGGTTCTCCCGAATCATAATCATATACTCCATACTGGGCACAAGAAGCATCCACATAATGTCCAGGTGTATCTTCAACTAAACACTCATAATCTATGTAATCATATCTCCCAATAACCGATGACAGATTCTGCAAATCCAGGCGAAAGTAACTCCATCTGTAATCTTCTGTAAAGCTTTCATAATATAAAGCCTTTGGTTTCACGAGATAGCACATCCCCGTCGTATCGTAAAGATAGATACAATTCTCTTCTGATGCTCTCTTGGCATATGCAAAATCTGTTCCACCACCATCCGACACCAGCATATGATTGTATGCTGGTGTGCTGCCTACAATATTCAAAACATCAATGATTGCATCAACCTCTCTCCATATAGAAGATCCCGGCACATTTTTTCCGAACAGTTGCTTTGTCAAAAACTTCCAGTCACTATTTTGGGATTTATCAAAATCATCTGCTATCTCACGCCAAAGTAAAAGCTTCTTAGTAAATTCATGAATATCCGGTCTTAAATCCGGATTATTTTCTATTGCATCTTTCAACAGTTCATCAATTTCAACCAAATGTTCTTTCTTAAATCTGGACACATACCTCAGGCTATGGCTCTGATCCAGATAATCATAAACTCCATCAAATCCCTTTTCATCATCACTCAGAAACATCCACAGTGTTTTCGCAAGAGAAAATATATCAGCCTTACTTGCATCTGCCAGTTTTGGATTTCTCTTCATCTCTGGTGCAATCGTAAATATCGCCCCCAACCCTCTGTCCGACTTAGTGAAATCATCATTATCTGGGAAATCCACCAGCCCAAAATCTCCAAACGCAAATCTTCCATCATAATAATAAATATTGCTTGGCTTAATATCCCTATGATGTATCCCTTTTTCATGCAATCTTCCAAGTGTCTCACACAGCTGCAAAACTCCATCAATGATTTCATCAAGAGACTTTCCATTTACGCAATCCATTATCGGCTGTGCAATCGGCATTGTATACCAGTAATCTTCCATAGAATAATCTATTACCGGAATAATACCCGGTATTATAGTACAGTTATCTCTAGCAATCTGAATCTCACTGACAAATCTAGACTTTTTCTCTTCACTTCTATTGCTACTACGAAGTTCTTTTAATGCATATCTTTTTCCTGACTTGCTGTCCTCCACAAGGTAGACATCTGCATTGCCACCTTCTCCTAATTTATTAATTTCTGTATATAATAAAGTCCATTTCTTTGTTTTCAGCTTACTCATAAGACTCCCCTCTCCCCAACACAAATCCTTCCATTATTTTTCTTTAATTATACTAACAAACGCACATTCTTGCAATATTTATTATATTCTCTCTCAACATTTAAAAATTGTAGAACTTAATTTCAAGTATCACATGAACAAAGAAATTCACTTTTTCTTTTCCACTCCACATTTTTGTCGTTCAAATTCACACTTCATTGCATCTTTGTTTAATTTATGATACTATACATACAGTTATCAACACATTTTTGTTATTATAAATAACTTTTCATTAATTACAACCACAGAAAGGAACTCACCATGAAAAAACTCTCCACTGCCATCCTGGCGAACCTCATAATCACGAACCGTAAGAAACTCTCCATGACACAGCAATCTCTTGCTGATGCAACCGGAATCAACCGTTCCCTAATCTCTCGTATGGAAAAAGAAGACTTTCTTCCTTCCATTCCTCAACTGGAACAGTTAGGAGAAGTCCTCGGTTTCGACCTCACTGACGTATTTACAAATGGAATACATGAGAAAAAAAGGAATGTACCATCACCTATGAACATTGCTGTGGCCGGAACCGGATATGTTGGTCTGTCAATCGCTACTCTATTGGCACAAAACAATCACGTTACAGCTGTAGATATTATCCCGGAAAAAGTTGATATGATTAACAAACGTCAATCTCCCATCCAGGATGAATACATCGAAAAATATCTGACCACTAAAGAATTGGATCTGACTGCTACATTGGACGGTGAAGCCGCATACAAAAATGCTGATTATGTCGTTGTAGCAACTCCTACCAACTATGACAGCCAAAAGAATTATTTCGATACCTCCGCAGTAGAAGCAGCAATTGAACTTGTTCTGAAAGTTAATCCGGATGCAATCATTGTAATTAAATCCACCATTCCTGTCGGATACACCGCATCTGTTCGAGAAAAATATCACAGTTCCAATATCATCTTCAGCCCTGAATTTCTACGTGAATCCAAGGCACTGTACGACAATCTCTATCCCAGCCGTATCATTGTATCTACTGATCCGGAAGATTCACATTTGGTCGAAGCTGCCCACACCTTTGCAGCATTACTGCAGGATGGAGCAATTAAGGAAAACATCTATACACTGTTTATGGGATTCACCGAAGCAGAGGCTGTAAAATTATTTGCCAATACCTATCTGGCACTTCGCGTATCGTATTTTAATGAATTGGATACTTATGCAGAAATGAAAGGATTAAATACAAGAGATATTATCGATGGTGTGTGTCTTGATCCGCGAATCGGAACCCATTACAACAACCCATCCTTCGGTTATGGCGGTTACTGCCTCCCGAAAGATACCAAACAGCTTCTTGCCAACTATAATGATGTGCCACAAAATATGATGTCCGCTATTGTAGAAAGTAACCGAACAAGAAAAGATTTTATTGCAGACCGTGTTCTTCAATTGGCAGGTGCCTACGAAGCCAACAGTCAATGGGATGTTTCCAAAGAGAAAGAAATTATTATAGGTGTCTACCGACTTACCATGAAAAGCAATTCCGACAACTTCCGCCAGAGCAGTATTCAAGGTGTCATGAAGCGTATCAAGGCGAAGGGCGCAACTGTTATCATTTACGAACCAACTCTCGAAGATGGTGTCACCTTTTTCGGAAGTAAAGTTGTAAATAATCTGGATCAATTCAAAAAAATGAGTTATAGCATTATTGCAAACCGCTATGACTCAAATTTGGATGATGTACATGATAAAGTATACACCCGTGATTTATTTCAACGTGATTAATATCTCTGATTAACTTTTTAAGATAGCAGGAATCAAATGATTCCTGCCACATTTCTAAACAAAATACTCTTACAATTTTATCCATTCGTATACTATTATCTTTGTAAAGAATACTTTCTAACTATAAAACTCCTTATACCACTCCGCGAACTTCCGTAACCCGGTCCGCAGATCGGTACTCGGCTTAAATCCAAAATCACGCTCCAAAGCAGATGTATCCGCATAAGTAACCGGCACATCACCCGGCTGCATCGGTACCAGTTCCTTATGACTGTCAAAATCATAATCTTCCGGAAGAACTCCCGCACGAATTAACTCCTGTTGCAGAATATCAACAAACTCCAAAAGATTCTCCGGATGGTTATTTCCAATATTGTACACCGCATATGGCGGAATCGGCAATCCATCTTCTCCAATCTTCTTTTCCGGTGGTGCCTGCATCACACGCATGACTCCTTCTACAATATCATCGATATATGTAAAATCCCGCTTGCAGTTTCCGTAATTGAAAATCTGAATCTTTTCATTGTTCCGCAGCTTATTGGTAAAACCGAAATATGCCATATCCGGTCTGCCCGCCGGACCATACACCGTGAAGAAACGAAGCCCGGTAGACGGAATATTATAAAGCTTGCTATACGCATGCGCCATCAATTCATTCGACTTCTTCGTCGCCGCATATAAGGAAACCGGATTATCCACCTTGTCATCCGTTGAATACGGAACCTTCTTATTTGATCCATACACACTGGAGGAACTTGCATAAACCAGATGCTGCACTCCTGCTTGCCCATTATCATAAGAATGACGGCATGCTTCCAAAATATTGTAAAATCCAATCAGGTTGCTCTCAATATACGCGTCCGGATTGGTAATGGAATAGCGTACTCCCGCCTGTGCTGCAAGATTAACAACCAGATCCGGCTTGTATGTGTCAAAAAGCCTATTAATACACTCTTTATCAGCTAAGTTACCTTCAACAAAATCCCACCTGGATCCATTTGAGCTAACAACTCCGGCTACTCGCTCTATTTCCGATAGTCTCCATTTCTTGATACTGACATCATAATATGCATTCATATTATCAATGCCAATAATATGTACATTTTCATACTTTCTGAATAACTTTAAACACAGATTTGCGCCAATAAAACCTGCCGCACCTGTAACTAAAATTGTTTTCATCCTATCCATTTCTAAATACCCTCATTTTTTTTTAAATTTCCTATCTAGCGCTCATTCGCTAATATCGAGATCGTATCATCTAAAATCATTATATCCTTTTTAAGTACACTTTCAATCAAAAAGCGAAGTTGCTCACCAATATATTCTATATTGGATTTGTATACAGTTCCAAATTTTTTCATAGTATTATGGTAAAATGTTGATACCGATGCTAAAACTTGTTTCGGAGCCTTTCCCTTATAAATTTTTCCCGTTGTAATACCGTCACTATAAAACACAGCCACTTTATAACAAAGAAATCTTAATTGTGTATAACTTAATTCATTTAATAAATCATAAAACTCACTTAACTGCTTACCGGTTGGAGCAAAAGCAATGTTTCTGTCCCTCAACAATTCCTCAAAATTGTCCAACAAATCCTCATACATAAATTTATGTATGAGTTCTTTGATTTCGTCTGTGAGCATGTCTTCATTTGTTGAAAACATCCTATTAGCTATAAGCCGTTTTTCTTCTGACGAAAAATGCACATTAACAAAATAGTCAACTAGACTTTCATCATATACATATGGAAAGTTTTCATGAGCAAAAGCATATAAATCAGACTCTGGTGAAACATATAAAATTCCATCATTTTTCAACTGCGAAATAAGTTCCATTTTTAATCTCGATTGTAGTGCAGAACTTGGAATCACTTCTAGATCACTATATATTTCCTCCATGTAGTATAAGATATATAACATACATTGTTGCGAAAACTTTAACTCTCCAAATTCCAATTTTTTAATCGGTATTAGTGCCTCATAGTTTGTCCTAATAATCTGTTTATCCATTTGTATAGCATCAATTACCCTCTTTTTACAATTTTCACAATAACATTTCCCGAAACCATCTGTATATAAATGCCCGCATATACCACATACGATTTTTTCAGTAACCCAAGATCCAGTATTTCGATTTCTTCTCTTTAACATAGGTACCTTACAATAAGGACATATATATTCTGTTGAAATTTTTGGCAAAAAGTATGTCATTTGCCCAGGTGAAATTTCAAGTTGATATTTTTCTATTATATGAGCAATTTTTTCACCTGAATCATACAATTCAGCAATCTCATTAATAGTTTGTTCCGAAAAAGTATTTCTATATTCTTTTATTTCTTCTCTTTTCATTTACTTTCAATCTTCTTCCATACAGTTAGACTTTGAAATTCTCGACTAATAAAATACTGCACAAGCAATCAATGTTGTGTCAAATATGCTAACTGTTTCTTTAATTGATACACAATCGCATCACTAAATCCTGCATATCGTCCTCTCTCATCTACATTTTCAAATTTATCCAATAATTTCTGACATTCATCCTCTGTAAGTTCATCCATCGCCCCTGAAACCCACATAGCTTCTGTTCTTGCTGCATTTAACTGTTCTGTATCCAAGTTTAATAGCTCAATCGTATACCCAGCCCGTTCATTTCCGTCAACAGCTTTAATCTTTCCCCTATCACTGAATTCAAATAACGATTCACAATTTTCTTCCAATGGAGAAACAAATAATTCTTCATTAAATGCATTGTCTTTGCTATGACCACAATTTTCTTCCCGATCATGGTATCCCTGACAAGACGCTAACAAATTTTCATATTCTAACGATATTGCTCTATATTCATCCCTTTCTTTTGGACGGATATGTTCAATATGCGAATTATCTGTCTTAATAGGTTTACAACAATAGCAGCAAATATGACCTTGCTCCGATATCAAACTATTTTTCAGGAAAATCTTATGGGGTAGATTTTCGACTTCATTTAAATCAGAATACCTCGGCACTCTTCCATTTTTATTTTTAAATTTACTTTTCCACTGCAAAATTTCCTGTGGTTCATCATTTTTGTATATCCTTTTCATATTATCGTTTCCTATGAATTAGTGTTCTGGCACGAACAACTTCTACGTTCATTTCGTCTGTAATTTTTGCCAACTGATCAACAAGTTCTTCTGCCTGATCAAAATTTTCGTTTTCAATGCAATTATAGATTTCATCAATTAGCTTTTTTGTTTCCTCATTTAAAATATCTGTATGCATAAAATCACGCATAATGTGATTAATATCCCATCCATTCATAGAATTCTGTTTCCGAACATTTATAGCATTTCCATCTTGATAAATTTCAAATATATTAGCCTCATCTTTAATCTCACTAAGAACTTTAGGCGAATGTGTAGTAACTATAAACTGAATATTTGGAAATGTACGAAACAGGAGAGGCATCATACGTCCCTGCCACGAAGGATGCAGATGTAAATCCACCTCATCAATCAATACGACGCCTTCTCCCTCCAATGGATTTTCTCTACTAGGATTCGCAATTGCCAATTTACGAGCCAAATCCCCCGTCATCGCCAAAACACACTTTTCACCTTCCGATAATTGAGCAATACTTAATTCTGTATGGTGTTTTACAGCGACCATCTGTGCATCTTCATTATCAATTTTAATTTTGATATCAGAGAAATCATTGTCCATAATCTTTAAAACAGCTTCTCGCACCGCGGATAACTGTGCATCCTTAAAAGACTCTTTCTCCACTCTTTTACTGTTCTCATACTCCTGCCGTCCTCGAAACCATTCAAAAAATAACTGAAAATTGATAGTTGGATCAAAAACATCTCTCAAAGCCTCCAATTTTCCAGTTAATTTTATGTCCTTTTTCAAGACTATATTTCTGCGATCCGATACATAACGATTTACTCCATAGGAGGCATATATGGGCATATTACTTTCATTAAATACTAACTCTCTGGTACTTTCCCTATCGGACTCATCCGTTTCTTCCTCTTCCAAAACCATATATTGTCCCACATACAATCTTCTAAATTGCTCAACTATACGCTTTGCTTCCCCTACCAAATGTATCCTTTTTCCATTTGATTCCGCGCCACGAAAATAAGGGTATATTGTATGGTCTATATTTAACTGCATAGATATACGAGCCGTTTGAGCACCTATTTTTATATCAGAATCTTCAATTTTCACCTTGCCATCACTACCAAGATCTGATTCGGTCAGCATATTTAGTATTCTAAAGAATAGGACACTACACGCCCGCAAAACAGTTGACTTTCCCATGCCGTTAATACCATAAATAACCGCCGATTTACCATCTAAAGCCAATTCTGCCTGCTCTATTCCACGAAAATTCGTCAATTTCAAACTTTGAATTTCCATCTGCTTATCAGCTCCCATATTTGTATCCTTTCATTTTTCTCTCAAAATCATATTTTTAACTATTTACACTACTAATTATATGTGAAAAACAATTTATTATCAATTCCTACATTAATGCTATATCTGACAATTCACATACTGTTCCATAATAACATTATTAGTTTTACTTACTCTGTAAACGGTGCAACCCGAGTACCTTGACAAATTAGATGCTGTTTTCACGGCATGGTTATCTCTTGATTTCTGTTTTTACCGGCTTCCGTATGTGTGACGGCAGTTCTTGTGACTATGGCAACAGATCCTTAAAAAAGTCCTGATTCTTGTCATCCATATGCTTCGGTATCTCTATTAACAGATAAGCAACGTATTCATACGGTTTTAACCGGTTTGCTTTGGCAATTTCTAAATTCGATAAACTAAAATGAGACAGGTAAAAAAAGCATAAAAAACCACTCAAACACGCGCGTTGGAATATTAAATAAATAAAATAATACGGTTAAAACAATAAAATAAATATATTGTTCTTTTCTATCATAATTTATCCCCCTGATATAATTATTAACTGATTTTCAATCACATATAATTTTTCGCATATAAACCCAATAAACGTCATAAACGATTGTCACTAAACTCCATAAACTTGATTATTGTTGTAGTGGTTAACCCCACCTACCTTCGAAGGCTACTGCCGACGGGCAGTTCAACTACAAACCAGTAAAAGGAGTAACCCCCAATGAAAAAAGAGATTAGAAGAAATTCCATTGTATTTGTTAAGAACCCTTTTCCATGTTCTGCCAACACCCACACAATGTTAGGCAATCATTATGCAGTTGTATGTCAGAACAATATCGGGAATACCTATTCCAACAGCATAATTGTCTGCTACATCACTTCTAAAATTAAACGTCTGGATATAAAAGCTAATGTAATTATCAAACATTATGCTGGCCTTAATCACAAATTGGCAATGATTAAATGTGGTCAAATAATGACTCTTGACCATGATGACATTATCGATGTTGTAGATATCTTAAGACCCGAAGATGAAGTTCGTTTTAACCAAGGACTCATGTTTTCACTTGCGCTCTCGAATGTAACAGAAATACAATCTAAGCATATGTAAGCATGATCAATATATCTAAGCCCCACCTATAGCTCTATGCTATAGGTGGTTTTCCCCATAAATCTATCTATGTCATTCACAATCCACAACAGTTGTAGAAAATCATACTTTGTACACTCATCTATAAATATCTGAATTTTTTTATTCATATTACGAAATTCAAGCATTTCCTCTATTTTTGTACGATACGCAGTTATTACAGGTAACGCTTTCTCATCCAACTGCAATACTTTCCTTAGTACACCATAACCAGTATAAATGTAACCTTTCTTTACCGATTCAAAAGCAAAATGAAGTGCCGTAATCCAAAAGCCCATGTTCTCTTCTGTCTGTTCAAAACTCTCACAAGCTTTCAACAGCAATAATTGATCCGCATAATATTTATTTTCATTGCAAACTGTATCCATAAGTTTTTGAATCGAATTTATAAGAATTTCTCCCGTATTGGGATCAAGCAAAATATTTATAATAGCATTCTTCCAATCTTCATAATACGCTTTTTCTGATTCCATATAGCTATCATCCATTTTTTCCTTCATAACAATCTCAGGAATAACAGATAAATATCTAAAACTGTTCACTCCACTATCATCTAATCCATCAAAAATATGTTTTCCAAACATACCTCCGATTGATAAAAATCCCGCTCTAAAAAAACTCATTAACTCAAAGTCTTTAAGAATATTTTCCATAGGCGGAAACAATGCATCGATTAATTGCCTGACGATCTTTTTATCTATCTTTTCTGGAAAATGAAACCTCTTTATATCACCAAAATCACAAGTCACTACAACACCATTTCGAGTTTTCAAATTTGCTTCTTGCATATCAGGATGTATAATACCTTTAAGCATCATACTTGCAGCAAATTCTCCAATTCTAAAATAACGCATTCTATCATTTCTAGTTTTCATGTCATTTCTCCTCTATTATAAGTATTTGAACTTGACAAGTATTCTCATCCTTATGCTTGATAATTTTGAACCAAATTTTGCACTCATAATCGCCTTCAGAAAGTATATTATTTACATAACTCTTCGATTTCCAATTGTCATAAGTTGTGTAACTCTCAATCCTACAATTATCAATATATGCTGATATAACAACATTCTGATTCATAAACTCATCCAATTTTCGAGTAAAATTTGCCGTTCCAACATACCTATATATCAGCTTATTGTTATTGGGATCAAAAAAGGATGTAACATCTACCGTTGCAGCATCATTTTTTTTATATTTATCAACTTCAGCATCTGAAAGAATAACACTCGAATACAAAATTTTCTTTTCAAATTCATTTTCAATGTTCTTGATTTTTTGTTCCCACACTTCTGCAATCGCCTGTCCCGAAGCCATTAATTTTTGTTCAAGTGTAGTTGATTTCTGTTCTTTTTTTGTTTCTATGCGCTTAGCACATTCTTCTTTTTCCATACCATCGCATTTTTGTTTGTAGCCATTCACTGACACGCAAGAAAAACTTCCATTAATATTTAAATTTGACAGCTTTCCAATTGTATGTTTATCACGCTTACCATTCCACTTTGCAAGGGTGTTCTTTCCAACTAAATTATCATCGACATTTGCAATAATATAATGCCAAATTCCCAATAAAAATGATGGAACATATATATTCAGAGTATCTGATACTAACTTTTCCTTAATGACAGACTGCCCATCTTTATTAATATAAAACATTGCATCAGATGGAATAAAATCATCCGACTCAATTAATTCTAATAAGGCATGCACTAACCAAGTTTGCTTTTTTTCTTCTTGTGACAAATAATCACCAACAAAATTCTCCATCTCTTTCAATATCTGTACATACTGAATAGGATTACCTATTTTATCTGAAAAGTCTTTCACCACATCCCTATCATCAAAAACCAGCCATTCTGAATGTCCCAATTCACAATTTTTATATGATGAGGTTTCAGACGTATATGTACTGTCCTTGAAATGCTCTGTATCAGCGTGAAAAATATTCACTAAACCTTGCAAACACTCAGGATTCGTTATCTTTCTATTATTTTTAATTTTGATCAATAATGTAAAGAACGTACCTCCGCATAATCGCATTCCTTTTTCCATTATATCTACCGCCTTAGTCTAAATTCTCCAAATCCTTATTCTCGAATCAAACAATTCATAATTTATCATCATTTATATAAAGCTACATTAATAGAATAGTCATTATGGCAGAATAATTAATTCTCAACCAATTGATGACTTACGAACAATTGTGAATCATGAATCAGCATAAGTTCAATCACCAATCGACAAGCTAGCTTGTCGAAGGGTAACTCACACTGTTTGATTTATTCAACAAGACCAAATCGTCAACAAATAATACTTGTCT
>OICE01000458.1_pt1 | contig 11912 bp, 15 predicted proteins | sample 1581171 | NCBI WGS metagenome assembly OICE01 (sample SAMEA3882545, study PRJEB24775) | human gut metagenome | biome: human-associated habitat; feature: intestine environment; material: feces | place: Netherlands | collected 2009/2010 | reverse complement strand
CACAACTTTGGACAGTCCGGAGGTCAGAACTCCGGAGATTTCCTCCAGAATGAGATTACCGATCTGCCCTTCGTCCTCGATGAGACCGTCCACGGTGAACAGCCGCCCGCGCACACATTTCATGGGGTGCTTGTCCAAAAACTGCTGGCAGAACAGCACTTCATTGATATGCCTGCCATCGTACCAGTCAGGCCACGCCTGCGGTGTCATTTCCATCTTCCAATTCCTCCTTGTGAATTTCCTCTAATCTTCTTCGCAGCCTGTCCAGCTTGCCGTCTTCCATCTGGTGCTGCACCACTTCGGCGCGTTCATGGGAATCCCCGGCGCACAAAATATCCAGATAGTATTCCGTTTCATCGAGCATGCGACAGGCTTCCGTAAACCGTGCGTGAACAGGTTGATCAGGTGACTGCGGCGCATACCGCACCTTCCAGTTCCGCAGCACACGGGCGTAATCGGACAGAACAGAAAAGCACAGCCGCTCGTTTTCCATGAGCTGCTGTGCTTCTGTTCGGATGCGTTTTGCGTGGAGCGCCGCTGCGCTGGGCGGCTTGTCCGGGCTGAGATGAAAATCTGCCATCAGCTTCCGTGCCGCATCATAGGGCGAAAGCTGAAACAGTCTGCCCACAAAGTCGATCACATCCCCGTGCTCCCCGCAGGCGAAGCAATAATAGTGGTCATCGGCCACATACAGGCTGGGGTTCCGGTCGTTGTGAAAGGGGCAGAGGGCTTTGCCGTATCGGTTCACATCGATCCCGTACAGCTCTGCCGCTTCCCGCAGATTGATGTTTTCTTTTACGATTTCAAAAATACGCATGATACCTCCATTTCTGCGCAAAAACGGCGGCCTGCCCAATCTGGGGCAAGCCGCCGTCCGCGTCTTTTCTTATGCTGTTTTCGTTTCTTCCTCGTTCTTAGCTTCTCGCAAGGCTTTCTTCCATGCGCCCTGCCGTTTGATTTGTGCTGCATACCGACAATCGTCACTGCAATATTTCACATCTGACCTTGTTGTGATAAACTCCTTGCCGCAGTTTTCGCAGGTACACGCCCGGCTGCGGCTCTCTGCCGCCTCCTGCCGGTAGAATTTTGCCCGGCAGTTGGGACCGCAGAACAGGGTGTTCGTCCGTTTGGATGCAAATTCCTGCCCGCAGCACTTGCAGGTCAGCATGAAAGGCTGACCGACAGCGTGTTCACCAGCCTTGATTTTCTGATACCGTTCCCGGCTTTTAATGCGATGTCGCTTGAGCTGCTCCTGCCGCTTGATTTCTTCCTCGGTCAGCTCCGGTGCGGGAAGCTCAAACTGCCCGATAAAGCGAAGGTGGATCTCCACCTCCTGCACCCGGTCACCGTCGATACGCTCCGGGGCGTGGACGATGATTTTCTCAATAAACTCGTTGATCATGGGTGTAGTCAGCTCGGAGAAGTCCGTGTACTTCCTTGCCAGCTCCAGAAACTGCTCCACACGGGCGGCGTCCTCCGCAAAAGCGGACAGCTTTTCTTCTGCTTCTGCGACAGAGGCTTGCAGCGCTTTCTGCTCGGCTTCGTAATCTGCCAGCAGACTGTCAAAGCGCTCATCGGTAATGCGCCCGACAGCAAAGGATTCATAGAGCTTTTTGATGATGGTGTCCAGCTCAGCAATACGCTTTTTGTCCTTGCTCAGCTTTCGCTTGGCATCTTTGGCCGCTTCCACCTGCCGGAGCTGGGAGGCAGAGCGCACCTTTTCCATAAACGCCGCCTGATTGGAAATTGCGAAAGTGCTGACCGTGCGGATGGTGTCCAGAATCAGGGTGCGCAGAGCTTTGGTCGTGATATAGTGGCCGCAGCAGGCGGCAGTTCTTTTCTGACGGGCAAGGGTATAGGAGGAACAATCGAAGAAATCAGAGGGATAGGGATTATTCTCCGTGCCGCCTTTGGAGCGGTGATTATACATCTTCTCGCCGCAGTCGGCGCAGTACAAAAGGCCGGTCAGCGGATTCGCTTCACCCAGCGTGTCGATGCGCTTGGGCGTCTTGCGGAGCTTTTGTGCAAGCTCCCATGTTTCCCTGTCCACAATGGCCTCGTGGGTATCCTCAAAGATCAGCCAATCCTCCTTGGGATTCATCACGGCGTTTTTATCCTTATAGGACTGCTTGTGGGAGCGAAAATTCACCGTATGCCCCATATACTCCGGCTTGGAGAGGATCTGTCCCACGACATAGCCGCTCCAGTTATAGGGATTGGAAAATTCCTCTTTGCTTTTCCAGATGCCCTTGCCCTGTTTGCCGAAGTACACGGCAGGCGTCTCCACCTTATCCTCAAAGAGATTACGGGCAATATCGTAGGGTCCTTTGCCCTCGATGGTCAATCGGAAAATGCGGCGCACCACGGCGGCGGCTTCCTCGTCGATCAGCCAATGGTATTTGTTTTCCGGGTCTTTCCTGTAGCCATAGATAGCGCAGTTGGTGGTAGGCTTGCCGGATTCTCCCTTGACCCGGATGGCGGTTTTCTGCTTGCGGCTCAGGTCGCGCAGATACCATTCGTTCATGATGTTGAGGAAGGGCGCAAACTCGTTGCTGTTCTGGTCATCACTGTCCACGCCGTTGGCAATGGCAACAAAGTGGACGCCATGCTGCCGGAAGAATACCTCTGTGTAAAAGCCGGTTTGCAGATAGTCACGCCCCGCCCGGCTCATATCCTTGACAATGACATGGGCCACCTTGCCTGCTTCAATGTCCGCCACCAGCTGTTTCCATGCCGGACGCTCGAAATTGCCGCCGCTCCATCCATCATCAGTATAGTGACGGCAGTTGGTGTAGCCTCTCTGCTGGGCATAGCTTTCGAGGTATTTTTTCTGATTCACGATGGAGTTGCTATCACCGGCATTGTCATCGTCACGGCTTAGCCGCTCATACAGAGCGGTGATCTTTTCCTCAGTCTGTTTCATGCGCATTCGGCGCTCCTTTCAGACTGACGGCTCATTTGTGGTGCTTCCATTATAGCACAAGTGCCGTCATTTGTAACCCCTTCATTGCGGATCATCCGCAGAATCTTTTCCTCCATGGTCTCCACCGCTGTTTCGCTGAATGCGACCCTTACCTTATAGGTGGTGCCGCCGATGCGCCGAATGATGAACTGTTCCTGTTTCGTTTGCTCCATAGGCTTCCTCCTTGCGTAATTTGTTGGTTTTTGGTATAATAAGTCCGGTTCCGTTGGCTGTAAGCCAATCATGTCTTTATGCTGGTTTTCCATGTTCTTTTTCTCCTTTCTACCCTCTGTGTTTAAGATAGTAACCTTAGTAACTTGCGTTTAGATTACCCTTTCACTAATAGGAGAAAAACGGGGTGTAAATCGGAACTGTTTTTTGAGAAAAAGAAAAATATTTTTTCGAGGAGGTGAAGCTGTCGTGGAACCATGGGAGGATGAACTGCTGTGGGATGATGATTTTTCCGATGAGGAAGAAGATACCGAGGAGCAAATAGAGGAAGCCGACCTTGAAATGGATGAGGATAGCTTTGCCGATTGGGAGGATGCGTCGGACGGTGCGCCGGAGAACGAATCGCTGGAGGAAGCGCTTGCAGAGGAACGCACGCTGGAGCTGGAAAGCGAGCTGGAGCAGGACGAGCATCCCAGAAACTATGCCGCCGAGCTGGAGGACGAGGAAGAGGAAGCCGCGCCCACCAGCGAAAAACGGCTCAAGCGGGAAATTCGCGCAGAGGCTGTGCGGCGGCTGGAGGAAGCAGCCCGGACGGAATCGGATTTTTTGACTGTGGTAGACGAGTGGAACAAGCTGGACAGAAATCGGGAACGCCGGGAGCGTGACCACGAAAACCTGCGCGGGGATGTGCCGTTGGAGTTTCAGGCCGTGCCAGAGCCGAGAATTGCTCCCCTCTGGATGAATCTGCCAAGGTTCCGCCAGCTCTGTCAGGGAAATTTTCTCGACATCATCTTCTCCTGTCCCTACGAGCTGCATGAGCTGACAGCAAACCGTTTTCTCTCCAAGCTCTTCTTCACCCTCAGTGATGAACAGAAGGAGGTACTGTATTACCTGTTCGTCAAGCAATACAGCACCACAAGGCTTGCTGCCATCCGTGGGCAGTCCGACCGGAATATCCGAAAGTTGCGTATGACCATTCAGAAAAAGCTGCAAAGGCGGATGTATGAGCATCTGAGTGAAAAGCTGGAAAGGGACTACAGCATTACTCTGCGGGAGCGCGAGTTCGTAGAGGAATATGAAGCACTGCTGCAAACCATGGGCAAAGATGCCGTGATCCGCCGGGAGAACAAAACCAAGCCGAGAAAAAAGAAAGCCGCCCTTGACGATGGCAAGGACGGTTGATACAATAGTAATATGGTTAATATATAGTTGGATTACGAGTTGAGAGGAACAGCGCCATGAAGAATCTCTTTGAGCAGTCCCGTTCCCATTGGGTACGGTATGACCGCTATGAACTGAAAACAGCCGCAGACGGCAAGCGGTATATCACGCCGGGGAAGAATGCCAAGCCCGACATATATAATCCCTTGAAGGAAGCGCCGGGAATCGTGCTGGATGCGCTGAATGTGGGAATGCTGATGATGAACCGCAGCCCGGAGGACGAGGTGCAGAAGGCCATTCTGGAATTTGTAACCCATTACGGTCTGCTGGGCCTGATGACAGCGCTGCCCACCACGCCGTCCTTCATGGATTATGAGGCGGTCTATCTGCCGAAAAACCACTTCATCAAGGCAGAATCCATGGAAACCGAGGACTATCTGGCGCTATTCTATCCCTTTGACCAGCTGGATCTGGTCAAGAAGGGCATTGAGTCCAGATGGAGCGTGTCCGGCGACAACATGATGGTGGCGCTGACCATGACCTTTGCGAGTGAACCCATGGCGAAAACCATGAGCTTCCAGCGAGAGTATGCTGAAGCCTATGACTGGGTGGCGCAGCAGTTCAAGGACTGGGCCTTTACGCTGACCACATCTATTCTGTACTACAACGATTATGACCTGATCGATGAGGATACCCGGAATCTGTATCGCAAAGGCATGGCTGCTTTCGGCGGCATTGCGCCCAGCTATCATATTGAGCTGCTGGACAAACCGACCATCTATTGGGACTTCCATTCGCTGCTGCTGGGCATCCAGATGATGTTCAGCTTCCTGCTGGTGGACGGAGAGAAGCCCCTGCGGCTGTGCAAGCACTGCCAGAAGGTGTTCCTGAGCAGCCGCTCCAATTCCGCTTTTTGCAGTCCCCGCTGCAAGAATCAGTATAATGTCTATAAGAGCCGTGGGAAGAAAACCAGCGAAGAAGATTGAGGTGAAACGACATGGCAGACGCCAAGAAGGATAAACTGCAAATCCGCAACAGCACAGTGGATTTCCTTGTGTTCACGAAAGATGCCCATGAGGATGGCATTGAGGTACGGGTACAGGATCACGACGTTTGGCTGACCCAAAAGGCCATTGCACGGCTTTTTGATGTAGACCGGAGCGTTGTGACAAAGCATCTGAAAAATGTATATGAAAGCGGTGAATTGTCCGAAGATGCAACTTGTGCAAATTTTGCACAAGTTGCGGATAACGGAAAAACCTATCACTATAAGTTCTACTCTCTGTCCGCCATCATAGCCGTAGGCTATCGGATCAATTCCGGCAGAGCCACGCAGTTCCGCCAGTGGGCAACCAAGGTGCTGGACACCTTCACCAAGCAGGGGTATGTGCTGGACAAGAGCAGGCTCATCAATGGGCAGATTTTTGATGAGGACTACTTCGATCACCTGATTTCCGAGATTCAGGAGATTCGGGCCAGCGAACGGCGCTTCTATCAGAAAATTACGGATATTTACGCCACTGCTGTGGACTACTCTCTCGATAGCCAGACCACAAAGGATTTCTTTGCCACAGTTCAGAATAAGATGCACTATGCCGTCCATGGCGGCACAGCGGCAGAGGTCATTATGGCACGAGCCGATCACACCAAGGAACACATGGGGCTGACCTCATGGAAGAATGCTCCTGACGGCAAGATTGTCAAGGCAGATGTGTCCGTTGCAAAAAATTACTTATCCATGGATGAAATGCAGGAACTGAACGAAATCGTCACCATGTATCTGGACTATGCTACCCGGCAGGCCAGACGGCATATTCCCATGACCATGGCAGATTGGGCCTCCAAGCTGGACGCTTTTCTGCAATTCAATGATGCAGAGATTCTGCAAAATAAGGGAAAAGTCACCGCTGCCATTGCAAAAGCCTTTGCCGAAAGCGAGTTTGAGCAGTACCGCGTCATTCAGGATCATCTGTATCAGAGCGACTTTGACCGTCTGGTAGCCAGCACGGAACAAAAGAACTAAAGTGTAAAAATGCCCGTTATCGGCCACGCAACCGATAACGGGCATTTGTCATTCATATACAAGCTCGGTCAAAACGATTTCCTCCGCGCGGCTGCGGATGCTGTTCATGCGGCGTACCCATTCCATTTGATCGGCAGCTTTGAGTGCTTCGGTCACGCCTTCTTGCTTCACCATTGCAGAAACGATGATTTCCATGCGCTCGTTGCAGGCTTGGTCGATCTCGGCAAGGTGCCGATGCAGCGTTCCGTTTGTGAGCAGGTTTGTGTAGAAAATAGGGCGATGTTCTTTCAGATAGCTGCGGCGCATATGTCCATACTTGCCAATCTGGTATTCCGGTTCCTCTGGCAGCGCAAGGTTTGGAATGAGATAATCGCCCTCCTGACGGTAAGTGCCGCCCATTTCCTCAAATAGAGATTTCATAAAAATTAGCTCCTTTTTGTGTTGATTTCCAGCGGTTATACGGACTTTTCTTCTCCTTTCCTACAACTGCTGTTCCATTCACCACAAATGAGCCGCAGTCATATGTATTAGGTGGGAGAAACCACCCTTTACATATTAACTCTTGGTTCGATATGGAATTACTCTCGCCTTGCAATTCGTCCTCATGGGACAATCTCGGATAAAGGGCGGTAATGAGGTTTTGGGTGGCTTGTCTTAACATAAAATCCTCCGTTTCCGACAGCCAGCCCCACTATTCCGTGGTTTCATTGTACCACGGAACGGCGGGGGCTGTACAGCGGCAAAAGCGTTAAATTTGCTTCTTTACAGCTTTTCAATTTTCCGATTTTTATGGTATGGGTTGTCGTCCCATATTTGCAGTAGAAAAGTTCATAACTCCGTGGTATACTCTGATTTAACAAAAAAATCAGAAGTTAAAGGAGAAAACATGAAGTATACAATAGATGAATTAACCGCGGCCAAAAGGCAAATTGATTCAACTCTGCACAAGCTAAGAGAAACAGTAAAAACATTTGAATCAAAGGATAATTCCGAGCGTTATAAATCACAAATCACATTGGCAAAGAGAAGAATAAAAGCCTTTGAAATTGCAAATTATTTTATAGAGAATGAGATTAAGAATTGCTAAAGCACTTCCGATTTTCGTTCCAGCGGTCATGCTCCCTGGCATGGCCGCTTTTCCATGCCCCGGTTCACGCCGGATAAGTCGGCTCCTGTGTAGCAGCGGCTTCCGCTTCCAGTACCCGCGCCATTTTGTCGGCGGCTGTGGTTGTGGTGTCTTTCTTGAAATAGCCGGACACGACAAGGACGGAATTGCCCATGCGGATTTCCGTCACACAGTCAGGGCGGCGGGTGGTGCGGGTGTCGTGCTGCTTGTTATCTGCCATAGGCAATACTCCTTTCAGTCGGTAATCAGTTTCTTCATGCTCTCCATTTTCCGCTTGGCGGTTTCCTGCCGGAAGTTGTCGCCGGTAAAGCGTACCGGGACGCACATGGAAAGCAGGCGGTCATAAATCCGGGAATGGGCGGTGTCCTCCGGGTTCCGCAAGTTGTCCAGCGTGAGGTTGGTCGTGACGATCAGCGGCTTGCCGCTGCGGTAACGGCTGTCAATCACATTGAAAACCTGTTCCAGCCCGTATTCCGTCCCGCGCTCCATGCCGAAGTCGTCAAGGATAAGCAGCGGGTAGCGGCAAAGGCGGGAAATGTACTCGTTGCGGTTTTCAAAGCTGGCGGCAAGGTCATTGAGGATAAGGGCAAAGTTCGTCATGTGGACGGGGATTTCTTTCTCCATGAGGGCGTTTGCGATACAGCCCGCAAGGTAGCTTTTCCCGGTTCCCACGCCGCCCCAGAACAGGCAGCCGATATTGTCGGTTCGCATATCTTCCCAATGTTCCACATACCGGCGGGCAATCCCGGCCTGCGGGTTCCTGCCGTTGTCGTTCTCAAAAGTCCAGTCCCGCATGGTGGGGTCGGTAAAGCCCCGGCGTTTCAGTTCCTCCACGGTGTCAAGGTGCCTGCGCCGCTTCTCGGCGGCCTCCCGTTCCTCGCGGGCGGCTCTCTGGCAGTCGCACTCTGCCGGGTGGCGGTCGCGGCCAAAGATAGCGGCCTTATCCGGCGCAAAATAGGCTTCTTTCGGCTTGCGGCACTTGCCGCAGTACAGTAAACCGTCCTCGCCGGTGTAGTCCTCCGGCTCCGGGGTGGTGGCGGTCATATTCTCCAAAACAGCGTTGATTTCGTTCTTCATAAACTCTCGCCCTCCTTGCATGAGTAGTCTGGTATGCCCTTTTTCGGGGCTTTCTTGGCTGCGTCCTCCTGCGCCCATTTGTAGATTGTGGCGGCATGGCTGCGGTATCGCTTGCCGCTGGACGCGATATGGCAGGATAGCCGGTCAATGTAATAGTTCCATTTGTCGGGCAGGTCTGCTTTCAGCCCGTCCAGTTCTGATTGCGAAAGAAAGACATTTTCATACCGGCCATAGGCGGCGCGGGTGGGTTGTCCCGTATCTAACTCTCGCTCTCTCTCTTTTTCTATCTCTATCTCTTTCTCTATCTCTATCTCTGGTGGACAAATGTCCGCTTGATATGGTGGACATTTGTCCGCCCCGGCCTTTGGCAAGGCTTTTTGTTCCTGCAAAGCCAGCCTTGCCCGCCGTTTCCGCTCCCCCTCGGTAGAGGATTGGCCGATAAGCAGTTCAATGTTGCTCATATACAGCGCGCCGCTTGGCAGCGGCTCCACAAGCCCCAGCTTCATAAAAATCTGCAAGGCTCGTTCTACGGTGCCGACTTGCTGGCGGGTAATGGTGGCAATCATCTGCGCGGTGTAGGGGATATTTTCATCAAGCTGCAACTTCCCGCCGTTTTTCAGCGATTTCAGGTACAGTTTCAAGAGAATGTTGGAATAGAGGATACCGTCCTGCATACTTTCCAGCAGCACGATAGCGTCCTCGTCAAAGTAATTCTCTTTCAGCTTGAGGTAGTAGTATTTTCGGTTGTCTGACATGGTTCCTCCTTTGGGTGGATTTGGGGTGTTTGTACGCATTTAGAACGCCGTTTCCGGGGGAAAAGGATAAATGTATCGCGTACCCTTTGACACCCACGAAAAAAGCCTTGATTTATGCGGGTTTGAAAGGCTCTAAAGCGTGACATCTCTGCCTTTGTTTCCGCTTTCTCTCGGCGGCTTTGATTTTCTTCATGCGCCCGGCGCAGTCGGGGCAGTATTTTCCCCGGTTGGATTTGGGGACAAAGGCCGCCCCGCAGACGGCACACCGTTTCCGGCTTCCCCGGCACAAGAGGGCTGCGGCCAGCTCCCCGTCAAGGGGCAGGACAGCCACACGGAACCAGTGGCACATGAGGGAAAAGGAAATGCTCTGGACGCACACGCAAGGCTCCCCGTCGTCCAATAGCAGGCAGTTCCCCTCATCGTAGTTACAGCACTCATGTACCAGCCGCCGCGCCCGCCGGTGCTGGCGGTAGTCCATGTGGGGCAGGTTATCGCTCATGGCTCTGCTCCTTTCTGCGGTGCGGCTCGTCCCGGCGCAAAATCTGGTCGATGTTCCGCTTGACGGTCTGCAACTCCTTGAACCGCTGTTTCTGTTCGTGATAGGTGTTATACAGGCCGTCTTTCTCGGAGATAAGCTGCTCGATCTCGGCCTGCAACGCTTTCCGGGCGGGCAGCTTGGTAATGCCATGCGCCTTGAAATACCGGGCTGCTGCGTCGGCTATGATAAAATCGCTCTCATGGGCCTGCCGGTATGCGGCGCGGGCTTTCTCGGATTTCTGCGCTTTCAGCCCGTCGCGGGCGGGCTTGGTCTTGGCGTAGGCAAGTACCTGTTGCTGCAACTCCTTTTTCCCTTGTAGCTTCGTTTCCAGTGCTTTCAGTTCGCCGCTGGTCTGGCGCATTTCCTGATAGGCGGTATCAACGGCGGCTTCTAACTGCTCCGGGGAAGTAAAGCCGTATTCCTGATACACATTCAGCGTCGCGGCCATTTGTTTGAGGTTGTGCATGGTCGCCCAGCGTTCATAGCCCCGGCCTTTGCCCTCGGCTTTCTTCTGCTCAATGTCCACAAGCCGCTGCACACCGTCCTGTTTCGGGGCGGTTTGTGGGGCTTTTGTGGGCTGTATGCCGGTTTTCCCATGCCGGGGGTATTCGGGTATGGCCGCGGCCTTTTCTGTGGCTCTGGCGGCGTTCTGCTCCAAAACAGCAAAGACAGCGGCGCGGTCAAAGTCGTCGCCCAGCTTCCGGGCGGTAATGGGCTTTGTCCTGTCCGGCGTGAGGTAGGACAGCCGCCCCCGGCTCTCCTTGACGGTCACACCCTCCCGCAGCAGCAGAGAGGAAAACTCGTCAAAGCTGGCGGCGGTGGCAAGGGCTTTCCGTATGGTCTGCCGCAGCTTCTCCTTGTTCGTTTCAAACTTGGTCTGCCGGGGCGTGATACCGCCTGCAATCATGGGGGCGTTCTGCTTGTCCAGCGCGGCCTGTCCCTTTTTCTGCGCCCAATACTCCCGGTCTGTGACGCGGTTCTTGCTGCCGTTCAAGAGGTCGATTTGGTAAAGCCCCTCCCGGTGGCACATCTCCATGACTTCGGACTTGAAGTAGCGCAAGGCCGCGTCGGTACAGCGGTGCTTGCAACCGGCTTTCGTGTCGGCTGGCCTGTCCATGTAGGGCAGGAACGGCACTTCCTCTATCCGCAGGCTGTTAATGACGATATGCACATGGATATTGCCGCTGTGGTTATGCCCGTCCGGGTGGGTGCAGACTAAGGCTTGGTGTCCGGGAAAATGCTCTTTACAGAACTGCTCGCCCAGCTCCTGCGCCCGGTCTACGGTCAAGCCGTTGTCTGTCCCGTCCCGTGGGTCAAAGCTGATGATATAGTGGTGGCTTTTCACATCTTCCCGCCGCTGGTTCTTCCCGTAGCGGAGATTTGCCCGCATACAGGCAACGGCAAAATCTTCCCCGCCGCAGTTCAGCGTGGACAGCCGGTAGTCCTCGCGGGGGATAAGCCTGCCGGTTTCATCAAGGACGGGCTTCATGGTAAACTCGTCATGCTCAAAAAGCAGGTATTGCTCGGCGGCTCCATAGTCGGCGTTTTTAGAGTTGATATGCTTGAGTGTTGCCAACCGCTTCACCTACTTTCTGTAAGACTTCATACTTGAGGGCGGCAAGGTCGGCTATGGCAGCGCGTACTTCGCCGGAGAGGGCGTTGTAGGGTGCGCCGTACTCGTTCAGATACCGGGCTATCTGGTTGAGGTTGCCGCCGATCCTGCCGTACTCGGCGGCCAGCTTTCCAACAGCGGAGAGCAGTTCATCATTGACCGCTGACACATGGATAACGGGGCGTATAGTCGCCCGCCGTATCGCCTGCCGGAGAAATTCCGACTGGCTGATACCATAGGGCGCAAGCCGCGCTGTGAAGTCGGCGTATTCATCTTCGGACAGCCGGGTTTTCACAACGCGGCTGCGGTGGGGTGTGTTGTATTTCTTTCGCATGGTCGTGACCTCCTTTCTTGCCGCATGAGCGCGGCGGGGATAAGCGGCGCAAGCTGCAAAGCAGGGTTTGGGGAAGGCACTCCCCAACAAGTTTCCCGCGAGGGGCAAAACCGCAGAATTGCGGATTTTGGCACCGTGGTAGAAACTTGCTCT
>OICE01000457.1_pt1 | contig 11915 bp, 14 predicted proteins | sample 1581171 | NCBI WGS metagenome assembly OICE01 (sample SAMEA3882545, study PRJEB24775) | human gut metagenome | biome: human-associated habitat; feature: intestine environment; material: feces | place: Netherlands | collected 2009/2010 | reverse complement strand
TCAATGAGTTTAAACTGAATCTGATTGAGCTAAACACAAATCACAAGTATAATACAGGTGAAAAGGCAACACAGGACTTTTTTGATCTATTGCGTATGATCTATAGAAAACAGGTTTTAAAAGAAGATCTAGATCGAGAGTTTAATCGTGATGCATTGTATTTTGCGTATGTAGTGACAAAGAACAAAGAGTTATTGAGTATCTACCAGAAAAGTGAGAAGGGAGATGTAAAAGTGTGCAGAGCATTAGATGAAATGTTTGAAGAATCAACAAACAAAGGAATCCAGATGGGCATCAAGCAAGGCATTGAACAAGGCATTGAACAAGGTATTGAGCAAGGCATTGAACGTGGTGTGAAAAATACACAAATTAAAATAGCGATTAAAATGCTTGTAAGAAATAATCAAACACTTGAAGAAATCTCTGAGATTGTTGGACTGGACTTAAATGCATTAAGAGAACTAAAAAAGAGTATTTAATAGAATGGATGTGCGATCACATCCATTCTTTTGTTTTAAAATTCTTAAAAACTTGCTAAAATATTCTCTGTATGAAAAAAAATCAGAGTATTGACCTACTGCATGGTCCTATTTTTAAATCATTAAGTTTATTAGCAATCCCAATCATGGCAACGTATTTTATTCAGATGGCCTATAACCTGGTTGATATGTTGTGGATTGGTTTTTTAGGTTCTGGTGCGGTTGCCAGTATTGGTGTATCTGGAAATTTCATGTATTTGGCTAACGGCCTTGTGAACATGCCTAAGATTGGATCACAAGCTTTGGTTGGACAAAGTCTTGGAGCTAATAATCAAGAACAAACAAAAAATTATATTCAGGCAGCTTTTCAAAGTTCCTTATTTTTTGCCCTTATATATGGGATTATTATTATTGTTTTTCAAAAGTATTTAATTCAATTATTTAATTTATCAGATCCTGCTATTATTCAAGATGCTCAGAATTATTTATGGATTACATGCGGCTTTATCGTATTCTCTTTTGTGAATCAGATTTTTACCGGAATCCTTACGGCTGCCGGTCATTCAAAAAGCACTTTTATAGCCACAACAACCGGTCTAGTATTAAATTTAATTTTAGACCCTGTACTCATCTTTGTATTCAATCTTAGAGTCATCGGTGCGGCTCTCGCAACAATTCTTGCTCAAATCATTGTTACTCTGGTCTTTTTATATAACGCAAAAAATCTTGATCTATTTAGAAATATCCGTATCTTGTCAAAACCAAAATTGAATCATATTTCTGAAATATTAAAAATAGGATTTCCATCCTCTGTACAAAGTATGTTATTTACATGTATTTCTATGTACATTGCACGCCTAATCTCAAGTTTTGGAGCAATCAGTGTTGCCGTACAAAAAGTAGGCTCGCAAATTGAATCCATCTCATGGATGGCAGCCGATGGATTCAGCGCATCCATCAATGCGTTCACTTCGCAAAATTATGGTGCAAAAAACTATGATCGTGTAAAACAAGGTTATAAAACTGGCATGCTGGTGGTTGGATTATGGGGATTATTAACAACAGCCATTTTAATTTTCCTTCCTGGACCGATATTCTCATGTTTCATCCATGAAACAAATATCCTTCCTTATGGAATTGACTATCTAATTATACTTGGATATTCCCAACTATTTATGTGCATAGAAATAGCTACACAAGGGGCTTTTAATGGACTTGGTAAAACTCTGCCACCTAGTATTGTATCCATTATATTCACGTCTGCAAGAATTCCTATGGCCATTCTGCTATCTCACTATTTAGGAGTAAATGGAGTATGGTGGGCCATTTCAATTTCAAGCATTATTAAAGGAACTGTTTTAGTAATCTGGTTTATATTATATTCAAAAAGGAGGCTGATCTCATGAAAAATCATTCACTAACGCAAGGAAGCATCGCAAAAGGACTCCTTTTCTTTGTGATTCCACTTTTCTTTTCTAATCTATTTCAACAACTCTACAATACAATCGATACATTGTTAGTTGGTCATTTCTTAGGCGACAATGCCCTGGCCGCAATGGGTGCTACTGCTGCTATCTTTGAATTGATCGTTCAGTTTTCCAATGGATGTGGAACAGGATTTAGTATTGTTACAGCAAGATATTATGGTTCTAAAAATGAAAATGAACTAAAGAAAAGCGTTGCAGCATCTCTAATTTTAGGATTGATCATCTCCATTGCGATCACAATCGTTTCCTATGTTTCGATGCCATATCTATTAACAATTCTAAAGACACCCAAAAGTATTTATCATGATTCATTAAACTACATTCGATGTATATCTGCCTTTTTAATCATCACCATGTTCTACAATTTAGGCGCCGGTATGTTACGAGCTATTGGCGATAGCCTAAGACCATTGATTGTACTTTTCTGCTCATCTATTATAAATATTGCGCTTGATATTGTATGTATCACAATACTCGATATGGGTGTATTTGGCGCAGCTGTAGCTACTGTTATTGCCCAAGCCATTTCAACTATAATTTGTTTCTTTTTAATTTTGCGAAAAGCTAAAATTTTGATCCCTAGAAAAGAACATTTCCAAATTAAATCTTATATGGTCAATGATTTGTTGGGACAAGGCTTTTCGATGGGATTTATGTTTTCAATCGTATCCATTGGAACCATCATTCTTCAATCCGGAATCAACAGTCTAGGCACTCAAATCATTACAGCCCATACGGCTGCTCGAAAATTAATCTCGTTATTTTGTCTGCCTCTTTCTACATTGGCAGCCTCAATGGCAACGTTTGTCTCTCAAAATAAGGGAGCTCAAAATTATGAGCGAATTATAAAAGGAGTTCGTCTTTCAAACATCTGCGGTATTATATATCCCATCTTTTTAAGTATACTTATTTATTTTACAGCTGAAAATCTAGTCCACCTTTTATCTGGATCCAACACGCCTGCCGTACTACAAAATGGCGCCATGTATCTAAAAATCAATATTCCATTTTTCATAGTATTGAGTATACTATTGAATTTAAGAAATGCAATTCAAGGCTTTGGATATAAAATAACACCTTTATTCTCCAGTATTATTGAACTCATTGGAAAAATTGTCTTTACATTATTTTTAGTTCCTACATTTAAATATTTAGGTGTATGCTTTTGCGAACCCATTATTTGGTGTTTAATGGCAAGCCAATTAATCTATTCATATCAAAAAATCATAAAACCATTTAAAGCGCAGAATTAACTCTGCGCTTTGTTTTGTATTATGCTTGTACAAATTGTTTTAAATAATCTACGTCTAAAATTAAAATCTTCTGATAGACCATCGAGATTACATTTTGCTCACGTAACCCTCTTAAAATACGATTTACACTATTTCTAGTAGAGATACCGCAGAATCCTGCAATATCATCGTTTGTCACTTGGAAATCAATTAAAATACCCTTTTTTACTTTTCTTCCGAATATAGGAATCAATTGATAGATAAAAGCACACACTGCTCCATTTTTACCATTCATTGTCATAAGTTGCTGTCTAAAAATAGCTTCCGTTAATTTAGTACGATAATATGAATTCACATACTCTTTTAACTCTGGATCTTGATTTACAAAATCCCAGAATAACACTCTTGGAATACGATAAAAAGTAGCCGTTTCACTCTCAATACGAACGTTAAATGGAGCTGATGTATATTGACTTACTTCATCTTTTAATAATGAAATAATATCGGGTCCTTTAATATAAGAAATATTAAATTCTCTTCCATCACGCAAAATTATACTAGTCTTAACAATACCTTCTTTTAACACGTACGTATCTTGTTGTTCTAACCCATAATACGTTAAATAAGTGTGTCTTTTTTTTGTGATTGTAGGTACTTCTTTTTCTTCAAGAAATTTCACCAAATAATTGCTGACCATAAGTTACCCTTTCTCTTTCAGTTAACTCAGTATAACATACTCCACAAAAATTGTAGGTAACATATGTTATTATCAATGACTGTCAAATTTTAAATAAAAAAGGTCCACAGCCCAAATGATGCTTACTGTTGAACCTTTTTTCATTATTATTTCTGATGTTTTGAACAAATTGCAACTCCAACACCGATTGTTGCCATACAAATAACTGAGAACCAACCAGTGTGAGTAAATACTTGGTTACTAGAACCAATTCCTGCTGCATATAGAGGCATTGGAACAAATAACAATGATGCCCCTGCTAAATAACCTAACTTTTTCATATCCAATTCCTCCTTCTTTTGTTGGGTTAAAGCTTTTCTATACCAATCTTATAACGCATATAAACAAAAAAAGAAACCAAGATGGAAAACTTGGTTTCTATTCTGGTATAATCAGTTCTTGTTATTTCTTTCATTTAAAATAAACTTTTCAACCTCTTTAAACATTTTCTTTGATTTTTTAGCCGACTGTTTTTCTGCCATTTTTTGTCTCCAAACAGGAATTTCTTTTGGAGAAACATTTTCGTAAATTTCTTCATAAGTCACTTTGATTTTTGATTCATTTAAAGATTCAATCTTATAAGAAATAGTTGTATGGTCGATTGCCGTGACAAACGTTGCTTCATACAATGTATTCGGAATCAACCTTTTAATATGCACAGTAATCTCTGAGCCAATTCCTTTTCTTTGAGCTGATTTCTTTTTATATTTTAACCCTTCTTTTAATTCTAAATTTTTCTTCGTGACATTTTTAACTTCTTCTTTTAAAGATTTCATCATCAAATCATAAAACTCTTTATCACTTACATTTAATTCCATGCTAACTTTCATATTGCACCTCTTTTAACACAATTATATACTATTTTAAGAAAGAAGGTTATTTATGTATACAGATAGTCATTGTCACATCACTTGTGATCGTTTATATAGTCGAATTGACGAGATCATTGAAAATATCAAAGCTAAAAATCTTACTTCTTGCATGATCATGTGCACAAGTCCTGAAGAATTAGAACGTGCGAAAAAGGTAAAAGAAAAATATCCATTTTTTAAAATTGCCTTTGGATGGTTTCCAAGTGATGCCAAAGAAGTTACAGATAAAGAAATTCAGTATCTCATTGATCAAACGCCTTATTTAGATTGCTTAGGAGAAATTGGATTGGATTACTATTGGGATACAAGTTTTAATGATTTACAAAAAGAGCTATTTATCATGCAGATTCAAATTGCGAATGAACACAATCTTCCTATTTCTATTCATATGCGCGAATCCACAAAAGACTGCATGGATATTTTAAAACAATACGCAAAGACAAAAATCATATTTCATTGTTTTAGTGGAAGTAAAGAAACAATGATGGAATGTTTAAAAATGAATTCTATGATTTCGTTTGCCGGACCTATTACATTCAAAAATGCTAGACAAGCCCCTGAATGTATTTCAGCATGTCCTATCGATCGAATCATCACAGAAACGGATTCTCCTTATTTAACACCTGTTCCTTATCGTGGAAAAGAAAATGAACCTATGTATGTGGAATATGTCGCAAAGAAGATTTGTGAAATCAAACAACTTGATGAAGCAAGTGCATGTAGACAAATTGAAGAGAACTTCAATTCCATTTTTGATTAAATAAAGACCTGTCGATTGACAGGTCTATTTTTGTAAGTTTTCGTATTCTGAAACTTTGTTTCCTATGATAATGTTATCTCCTTGAATCACAATCGGTCTTTTTACTAACATACCATTTGAGGCAAGTAATTCAATCAATTGTTCTTCTGTATATGTTTCTCGTTTTTCTTTTACATTTAATTCACGATACAACATACCACTTGTATTGAACAATTTTTTTAATTCCACACCACGATCAATCCAACTTTGAATCTCTTCTTTTGTTGGATTGTCTTCTTTAATATTTCGATATGTAGCTTCAATACCCAAATCTTGTAGAACTTTATATGCCTTTTTACAAGTTGAACAAGGAGGATAGCCAATAAACAATGTTTCCATATTAGTCATCAAATGCGTGTGCTAATACTTCTGATAATGAAGAATTTTCTTCAACTGCATGAATCAATCCAGCTAACAATGGTGCCATTGAAAGAACAGTCATTTCTGGATAATTTTTTTGGTTTTCTGTTTGATCAATTGTATTTGTACAAACGAATCCAGCTAACTCAGCAGCTTTTAAACGTTCGATAGCAGGTCCTGAAAGGATACCATGTGAACATGAAGCATAGACAGCTTTAGCTCCCTTGTCTTTCAACATTTTGATACCAGCAGTTAATGTACCAGCTGTATCTACCATGTCATCGATGATGATTGCAGTTTTACCATCAACATCACCAATTAAGTTCATAGCTTCAGCTACATTTGGTTTAGGACGACGTTTGTCGATGATTGCGATAGGTGCACCTAATGCATTTGCCAAGTTACGAGCACGTACAGCTCCACCGTGATCAGGAGATACAACTACGATTTCACCTAATCCTTCTTTGTGTTTGAAGTAATCAGCAATCAATCCATTCGCAGTAATATCATCTGCTGGAATATCGAAGAATCCTTGAATCTGAGTAGCGTGTAAGTCAACTGTAACTACACGATCAGCTCCAGCTCTTTCTAATAAACTAGCAACTAATTTAGAAGTAATTGGTTGACGAGGTTTCGCTTTACGATCCTGACGCGCATATCCAAAATATGGAATGATAGCCGTAATGCTTGCAGCACTTGCACGTTTACATGCATCAATACCAATTAAAATTTCCATTAAATTTGAGTTTACAGGCTTATTTGTACTTTGTACAAAATATACGTGTTTTCCACGAACAGATTCTCCAAGTTCTACTAAGATTTCTCCATCCGCAAAGTGTTTAACTTCACATTTACCTAATTCCAATCCTAATTCTTTACAAATATCTTTTGCTAAACCAACGCTAGATGATAAAGCAAATACAATAGTGTTTTTCATGATTTATCCTTTCTCATACCCTATCAGGTTTATTTTATGGTTTTATTATTGCTTACATAAGACATAGGCCCTACAACAGAACCTTCTTCTATGCAAGAATTGACGACTTTACTTGAATCTACAATTGCACAATCTTCAATTTTCGAATTATTCAAATAAGAACCTGGTAAAATCTCAACGAAATCACCAATTTCTGTGTTTCCAAGAATTTCAACATTTGGATGAATAATCACATCATGTCCAATCGTTACATCTTTTCCAATAACTGTTCGCACTGGGTCTACAATCTGTACCCCTTCTTTCATCCAGTTGTTGTTGATTCGATTGCGCATCCATTCATACGCTTTATGTAATTCTACACAATCATTGATTCCCATGACTTCATCACGGTCTTCAACTACCAATCCCTTAACAACCTTTCCTTGATTAGCTAAAATCTTAACCAAGTCTGTTAAGTAATACTCGTGTTGAGCATTATTTGTTGTTAATTTATCAAGATTATCAAATAAATCTCTGTTCTTGAAACAATACATACCTGCGTTGATTTCACAAATTTGTTTTTGTTCTTCTGTACAATCCTTTGCCTCTACAATCGCTTGAACATGACTATTTTCATCACGAACAATACGACCATAATGAGCTCCATCATCCAATACAGAAGTTAACAGAGTTAATGATGCATCTTGATTGGTTTGGAATAGTTTTTCCAATGTCTCAGGCTGAATACATGGTCCGTCTCCATTAATAATCAATGTATCCCCATCTTCATCCTTTAATTGTGTAGCTTGCATAACCGCATGACCTGTCCCCAATTGTGGTTGCTGCAAAGCAAACTCAACATCTGGAAAAGCTTCTTTGATACTTTCAGCCTGATATCCGACAATCACTACAATTCTTTCTACAGATACCGCTCTTAAAGCATCAATAATGTAAGCCAACATTGAACGATCAATAATCGTATGCATTACTTTGCTACGATCTGATTTCATTCGAGTTCCTTTTCCTGCCGCCAGAACAATCGCATTACGCATATTTTCACCTGACTTTCCGTATCTATTCTAACAAAAATCGTAAGACTTTAAAAGGTTACACATAGAAAAAGACAATACAAATTGTATTGTCTATCCTAATTGATCCAATTGATTCTGATAATCTGTAATCTGTGAATTGATAGAATCCACTTTTGACTGTGCATTCGTTACATCCAAATCTGCAGCATCATATTTTTTCTGTGCCGAATTCAACTTATTCTTTAAAGAAGAAGTATCTGATGTACTCTTCTGTGCAGCACTATATGCTGCTTCTGCGTTATCCAAATCTGCTTTTGTAGAATTTACTTTATCAACCAATCCCTGATGTTCAGCATACAACTGCTGTAACTCTGTATATTGATCTTGTGTTAATTGATCATTTGGAATATTTTCAAGTTCACTTCGACGATTTTCACATGCCTGCAATGCACTTTGCGCACTATCATATGCAGACTGAGCATTAATAACTGCACTTTGCGCTTCTTTTACCGACCCACCAGCTGATTCTATTTGTTTGTTCAATGAATCTATATCACTTTGTGCATCCGATTGTGCCTTTTGTGCACTTTCCAAATCGGATTGAGCATTTTTAAGCTGGGTTTTTAAGTTGCTAATTTTTTGTTTCAACTCAGCCTTCTTCTCTGCAATTTCCGTGTTGTTGTTTGATTTATGTGAATGTGTTTTCTTATTCGCACTCGCAAGTAATTCATTAAAGTTTTTACCCGTTGAGCCCTCTAAAATCGATTTTTTCTCTTTGTTTACGCGTTAAACTGTTATACTTACTTTCCAAATCCACAATATCCTTCTTCTCACTTGAAGATAATGAATCGTAGCTGTTTGCGAAATCTAATAATTCCTGATAATTTTTCTTTTGGACTTCTTCTGTTTTTTCATCTGAACCAGATAATCCGCCAGTCAATAATTTCATACCACCAAAAATCAACATAGAAACCAACAAAACACCTACTACACCTAAAACAATGTACAATCCTGTTTTAGAATTGCTCTTTTTAGTTGATGCCTTCTTTTTAGATGGTTCCTTTTTCTTATTAACTACTTCTCGTTTTAATTGAGGACCCTTCCCCTCTTCTAATAATGACTGTATTTCATCATCATCAATCACAACTGTTTTATTTGTGGAATCTGCTTCCTGCTTTAAATCATCCGCATTCCACATTACAGTGCGTGTTGCAGACAAATCTTCTTTAGGTTCATCTAAATCTTTTGACCCAACAACAACCGTATCCCCCAATGATGGCTCCGATCTTTTAGATTGAAACGGGATTTCAGGTTCAGGTTTATTTCTCTCTACTCGACTACGAGTTTGATTTTTTGTGAACTGATCCATTTTTTGTTCTAATGTATCTTCCTCATTGGTTTGAAATGAATCTAGTAATTGAGAAATCTCATCATTCTCATTCTTTTTTTTCTTATCCATAGCTTCTATCGCCCCTTCTAGACTATTTTACCAAAACCCCTTTGATTTGACCACTATGTTTTCTTGATTTGCCAAAATCCAAAGTGGATGTGCCGCTAAAACAAACATGCAGTCCGGATGAATCAACTGCTTTGCAGCCAATAGTGTACTTCCAGTTGTACAAACATCATCCACCAACAATATTTTCTTTTTAGGCAATGGATACAATTGTTTCAAGCTCAATACATTCTTAATTTGTGATCTTTGCAATTTTGTTGCTGAAGACTGCTTTATATCCTTCTTTTTGTAGAAAGGAGAATGAACAAAAACATCTAACGACGAATACATATCAATAGCTGGTTCAAATCCCCTTTCCATACGTTTTGCATCACTACTGCATAAAGTACAGACACAATATTTTTTAAAGATCTTCTTTAAATATAAGTGTTCACACAAAAAAACATCTTTTAATACAACATCCCTTTGTTCCTTATACTGAAAAAACAACCTCTCTAAAAACTCATCATACTCATAGAGAACATATAAAGGGATACCATCTATATTATAGACTTGTTTATGTAGCTTGAAATTTTTTGAACAATCCGGACATATCAAAAGATCATTATAAAAGAAAATCTCAAAATTGCGAATTTCACTCATTTTTTTGTGGCAACATAAACAGTATCGTTCATCTTCGTAATTTGACTCACACAATCTTTGATAGATTCGCTTGAAGCTTGACATAAACACACACCCTTTCCCTCTGGATCTTTAAAACTTCTTCCCACACGCCCAAAAATCTGAATAAGACTGGCCGTGGTAAAGACTGAATGATCTCCTTTAAAAACAACAACTTGAACGCTTGGAATCGTGATTCCTCTTTCTAATAGTGTGGTACAAACTAGTGCACTCAATTCTTTATTGCGAAAGCAATCTAAAATTTCATCTTTATTCTGTGTAGAAGAATGAATAAAATCTGTCTTCACAAATACATTTAGAATCATCTTCATCCACTTTCCATCATTTTTTCGAGGGACAAAAACCAATGTTTGTTTTCCCTCTTTTTGGAATTTTATGCACAAATAAATTACAATCCATACTTGAATTAAAATAGATACCTGTATCACTTTAGGCACAATCAACGGGTGTTTATGTGGCCTTTCAAACAAACACACAAGCTCTATTTTCTTTTGCTTCACAAGTTCCATACTCTCTTTGTCTGGTGTTGCACTCAACATTAGTTTTTGTCCAATACACGCCTGATTCGCTATGGCCTGAAGTACTTCGTTGCCCACAAAAGGAAAGGCATCTAACTCATCTAAAATTAATAAATCAAAGGCATATGGATAACGATACAACTGGTGTGTAGTACATACAATAAGGTCTGCATCTGTAACTTGGGTATATCCTTGAGCCACTTCACATACACTTAATTCAGGAAACGCTATCCGCAAACGATTTGCGATTTCAAGAACAACCTGTCTTCGACTGATCGCAAACCCTACTTTCTTTCCTTGCGCTAAATATCCACAGATACTTTCAAAACAAATTTCTGTTTTGCCTGGCACCTGTACTGGCGTAAAGTATTACGTCTTTTCCTTTACTTAAATGTTGATATACTTCGTGACTTGCACATTTTTGCGAAGCAGTGAGTTCATAATCAAGTTTAGGTTTACCCTTCCACGTTCTATGCTTCAATTTAACCGGATTTATTTTTTCATTAACCTCCAACCTAGAAAAATCAATGCATTTACGACAATAATAAACTCCATGATCATACGCAAATAATTTAGGATCTTCATTTTGACATCGATTACACTTCATATACTCTTATACGAAAAAAAAGTGCAAATTTTTGCACTTTACTTAAAAATTTCAGATTTTTTTATTCTTTCTGCCGCTTTTTGGATGTCCTCAATATCTTGAACAAGAGCTAAACGCACATATCTAGTACCATGAACACCAAAAGCCTGGCCAGGTGTAACGACAACACCTGTTTTTCCCATCAAATCTTTTGTGAAGGCATATGAATCTTCATATTGATCTGGAATTCTTGCCCATGCGAACATTGTTGCAGGACTCTTATCAATATGCCATCCTACTTCATCAAATGCTTCACATAGAGCATCTCTTCGATCTTGATAAGCCTGACAAGTTGAGTGAATGCTTGCGCCTCCATGTCTTAGTGCTTCAATGCCTGCATATTGTATAGGTAAGAAGATTCCATAATCCATATTTGATTTAAGAGTATTGTAACAATCAATCACTTCTTTATTACCAACACATACACCAAGTCTTGCACCGGCCATTCCATATGTTTTCGAGAAAGAATTCAATTCAATTCCTATTTCTTTAGCTCCTTCAAAAGATAAGAAACTCTTTCCAACTTTACCATCGAATACAAGTTCACTATATGCATTATCGTGTAAAACTACAATATCGTATTTCTTCGCAAACTGAATCAACTCTTCATAGAATGAATCTGGTGCTATAGCACAAGTTGGATTGTTTGGATAAGATACAATCATCATCTTCGCTTTTTTCGCAATTTCTTCATCAATTTGA